>ERZ1370068.2256-contig-1412_pt1 | contig 243371 bp, 266 predicted proteins | sample MGYA00561227_ERZ1370068 | MGnify/ENA primary metagenome ERZ1370068 (study PRJEB38410, sample SAMEA6850437) | metagenome | study: Metagenomic assessment of the ecological functions of the soil: analysis of the soil microbiota associated with the...
GTCACGACGCTGCTCCTGACGACGACGGGCCGCCGCTCCGGCGAGCAGCGGACAACACCGCTGATCTATGGCCGCGACGGCGACCGCTATCTCGTCGTGGCTTCCCGAGGGGGCGCGCCCGAGCACCCGGGCTGGTACCAGAACCTGGCGGCCCACCCCGAGATCCAGGTGCAGGTGATGGCCGATCGCTTCAAGGCACGCGCCCGCACGGCCACACCCGCGGAGCGGCCGGCGCTCTGGAAGACGATGGCCGCGATCTGGCCGGCCTACGACGAATACCAGGCCAGGACGGCGCGCGAGATCCCGGTCGTCGATCATCGAGCGCACCTGAGGCACCCCAGCGTGGCGCCGCCGCCGGGCGACGGCGGCGCCCCCGCCTAGCCTACTTGTCCAGCCAGACCCGCGCGATCGCCGACGACCCGTAGCCGTCGGTGCGCCGGAGCGCGCGAGCGGCTCCGTTCTTGCACGTGCGGCTGGAAGGTGAGGAAGCCGTTGTCGTAGGGCATCCACATGCGCAGCACCTGGTCGAACTCGCGGTCGACGATCTTCTTGGTGATCACGCGCTGGTCCGCGACGATCGGGCGTCTGCCGCAGCTTGCGTGCACAGCTCGTCGATGACGGGATCGTTCACCCGGAAGAAGTTCTTCGTCGACTTCGAATGCATGTACTGGTACGTGCGCTCGTCGACGCCCACCGCGTGGCCCGACTGGAATCCCCAGGACATGCCGTCCCACTTTCCGTCGACGTAGCGCCCGTAGTACGTCGTGTAGTCGAGCTTGGTGATCTTGACGTCGATGTTGAGGTTGCTGCTTGAGGTCCTGCTGGACGAGCTGGATCTGCGACGTCATCTGCGGGAAGTACTCGTAGTAGAACAGCGTCGTCGAGAAGCCGTTGGGATGGCCGGCCTCGGTGAGGAGCTTCTTCGCGTCCGCGGGCCGATACTGCCACCACGGGCCGAGCTGCGCGGCGGTCGGCATCGTGTCCTGGTAGTAGATGTACGGCACGCCCCAGCCGAGGATGCCGTGGCCCTCGTAGACCGTGTCCACCTGCTTCTGCCGGTCGATGGCCATCGAGATGGCGCGCCGCACCCGCACGTCGTTGAACGGCGGCTTGTCCTGCGCCAGCGCCAGCCCGAACGGCGCCAGCGTATTGTGGAACGACTGCGTGACGGCGGCGGTATTGGTCTTGCCGCACCGTCTCGACCTCGCCGGGGCTCGCCAGCCAGATGATGTCGCTCTGCCCCGTGCGGAACGCCGCCATGCGGGTCGCGGCGTCCGGCGTGGAGAGGATGATGTACTCGTCGACGTAGGGGCGGCCCTTGTCGAAGTAGTCCGGATTCCGCGCCAGCACCACCCGGACCTTGCGCGTGTGCTCCTTCAGGATGTAGGGCCCGGTGCCGATCATGCGCTTCTTGAGGTCGCCGTCCTCTTCCAGCACCTCGCGCGAGAACATGACGGTGATGGGCTCGGCCAGGTTGTGCGCGAACAGCACGTTCGGCGTCTGCAGATGCACGCGCACCGTGTACTTGTCCGGCGTCTCGATGCCCTCCACCTCTTGGAACGTGAAGGACTGGACACCTTCCTTCGCATAGGCCTCGAAGCAGTACTTGATGTCCGCCGCCACCAGCTCGCGCCCGTTGAGCGGCGGCACATTGTGCCACTTGACCCCTGGCGCAGCTTGAACGTCCACACGCGATGGTCGGGGCTCGCCTGCCACGACTCCGCGAGGTCGCCCTTCAGCGTGAGGTCGGTAGGGCCGGTCACCTCGTCGGGGAATACGTAGCGGACGAGACGGCTGCCGACGAGGCCGGCGAACTGGTAGAGCCCGACCGATTGCGTCAGCCGGGGGTCGAGGACGGGCGGGTCCCACGCCGACGCTCGCGTGAGGGTCCCCCTCGCTTGGGGGGCTTGGTGACGGCGGGGATCCACTCTGGATAGGCCGATGAGGCCTGGGCGAAGACCCGCGCGCGCCCCGCGCCCGAGATGACGGCTGCCATTCCGGCCGCCCCCACGCCCGCGTGTTTGAGGAAACGGCGGCGGCTCACCAGGTGGTGGACTGTCCGATCGGGATTATCGAAGGGCATGCCGGCTCTCCTTCTTTGGGGAGCGATCGAAGGCAAGGACCCGAATGGTGGATCGCACGATGCACGCCGGGCCCTGGGCAAGTCAAGCGGAATCTTCGGGCGCGAGCGCCGGACACGGCACGCGGTCCTGCGCTAAGGCGCGATCTCCCGCAGCCGCTTTTCCAGATGCCTCCGCTCGGCCTCGTTGCTCACCAGCGCCAGACGCGCGCCGGTACGCCTCGGCGGCCTCCGGATGGCGGCCGAGCCGGCGCAGCAGCTCGGCCTGTGCGACGGGCAGCAGATGATACCCGTCGAGCTCGCCGCGCTGGTCGAGGTCATTCACCAGCGCGAGGCCGCGCTCGATCCCGTCCGACATCGCGACGGCGACGGCCCGGTTGAGCTCGACCACCGGCGTTGGATGCACGCGTGCGAGCACCGCCGTACAGGGCGGCAATCTGCCGCCAATCCGTGTCGGAGGCGGTGGGCGCCTGCGCGTGAACCGCCGCGATCGCCGCCTGCAGCGCATACGGGCCCGGCGGACGGCCTCCGGCGCTGCAGCGCGGCTTCGACGACGCGCCGCGCCCTCGTCGATCTGCGCGCGGTCCCAGCGCGTCCGGTCCTGATCCTCGAGCAGCACGATGTCGCCCGATCCGTCCAGGCGGGTCTCGCGCCGCGAGTCGTGCAGCAGCATGAGCGCGAGCAGCCCCTTCGGCTCGGCGTGAGCCGGCAGCAGCTCGACCAGCATGCGCCCGAGCCGGATGGCCTGCGTCGCACAGCTCGTGCCGCACGAGCCGCGCGCCGAAGCTGGCGGCGTAGCCCTCGTTGAACACGAGATACACCACCACCATCACCGCCTCGAGCCGCTCGGCGAGCGCCTCGTCGGGCGGCACCTGGTAGGGAATGCGCGCGCCGCGGATCTTGGCCTTGGCGCGCACGAGCCGCTGCGCCATGGTCGGCGCGGGCACCAGGAAGGCGCGCGCGATCTCCTCGGTCGACAGCCCCCGAGCGTGCGCAGCGTGAGCGCCACCTGCGCCTCGATCGCGAGCGCCGGATGGCAGCACGTGAAGATCAGGCGGAGCCGGTCCTCCGGCATCGGCGCATCCTCCTCCTCGGCCGACAGCTCGAAATGCCGCGCGATCTCCTCCTGCTTCTGCGCGAGCGCGCGCGCCGGCGCATCCGGTCGATCGCCTTGTGCCGCGCGGTGGAGACCAGCCAGCTCGCCGGATTCGTCGGCGTGCCGGCCACCGGCCACTGCTCGACCGCCGACCGCGAACGCCTCCTGAAGCGCCTCCTCGGCCACGTCGAAATCGCCCAGGAGGCGGATCAGCGTGGCCAGGATTCGCCCGTACTCCGCCCGAAAGATCTCCTCGATGCGCATGGCCGCCTGATGGCCACGCTACCCCACCAGGCGGCCGGATGCGACTGCCTACCGCGGACGCGCAGTCACTCCCGGATGAGCCGCACCTCGGCCTCTGCGCTTACTGGAGTAGTCGAACGGGGCGGCTCGAGATCGACACACGGCGAGTCCACGGGGCCTACCGGGAGGCCGGATTGGCAAGGACGGAGCGGCGGAGTATAGTGCCCCCGCGTCGTTCGACCAGCGCCCACGACAGCGAGGGAGCCCATGCGCAAGACCATCACCGGCACCGGCGGGATGCTCCTCCTCCAGACCTTGAAGGACGCGGGCGTGGAGTACCTGTTCACCAACCCGGCTCCGCGGAGACCGGGCTCTTCGCGGCCATCGCCGAGGACGGCGACAACCGCCTGGTGGTCGGCAAGCACGAGGGGCTGGTGGCCGCGATGGCCGACGGCTACCACCGCGTCAGCGGCAAGGTCGGCGTCGTCATCGCCCACGTCATGGGCGGCTCGCACCAGCTCGCCGGGCAGCTCTTCAATGCGCAGGTGGCCGGCTCGTCGCTGCTGGTCGTCGCGGGGGACTGGGCGTCCGAGCTGCAGGACTATCGCGGGCTCGCGCCCTTTCCCGGGCTGAGCCAGGCCGAGTCGATGCGCCCCATCACCAAGGAAGCGCGCTGCGCCTATCAGGTGCACACGAATCCGGCGGCCATCAGCGTGGCCACCATCCGCGCGCTGCGCGAGGCCACCACGCCGCCCACGGGGCCTGTCTACCTCTCGATCAGCGCGGAGCTGCTCCATCGCGAAGGGCTGGAGGCGCAGATCGGCGAAGACGCCCACTACCAGATCGAGCGGCCGGGACCGGCGCGCGCGCAGACCGTCGAGGCGATCGCCCGGCGCCTCGGCGAGGCGCAGTGCCCGGTGCTGATGTTCGGCGACGACGTCTGGCGCGAGGGCGCGCAGGCCGAGGCCGTGCGGCTGGCCGAGCTGCTCGAGGCGCCGGTGTTCGCGAGCCGGCAGATCTTCCCGAACTTCCCGACGCGGCATCCGCTCTACTGCGGCAACTATCCCGTGCGCGAAAGACTTCGAGAAGGCCACCGGGCTCACGCCGGACCTGATCTTCCTCGTCGGCTGCCAGGGCGTGCACGGCAGCGTGAACGAGCCGTACGTGATCCAGATCGGGCCGAACCCGCTGCTCATGGGCCGCCACTATCCACTCGACATCGCCGCGCAGTGCGAGCTGCCCGACACGCTGACGGATATCAGCGGGGCGCTCACGCGCGTGCACGGCTCCGATCGGACCGCCGCGTGGGCCCGCCAGCGCGCGAAGGTACGCGCCTACGCCAAGCTCCTGATCGATCGCGAGGAAAACCTGGTGCGGGAGCACGAGCACGATCCGGTCGTGCATCCGGCATTGCTCGAGGCGCAGCTCGCCAACGTGCTCCCGCGGAACACGGTCATGGTGCAGGAGAGCTCGACCGCGCGGACGACCCTGCTGCCGTTCGGGCATCAGGGCATGGACTGGACGCGCAGCGGCGGCGGCTCGCTCGGATTCGGCGTGGGCGCGGCCATCGGCGCCAAGATCGCCGTCGGACGCGAGCGGCCCGTGGTGCTGCACCTGGGCGATGGCGCGCTCGGCTACAGCGCGTCGGGCTTCTGGACCATGGCGCGGTACAACACCGCGATCCTCACGATCGTCTCGAACAACGAGAGCTACCAGGTCGTGCGCCACAACTGGGCGCGCGAGATGCCGGACAGCAAGATGATCCGCGAGGGCAAGTATCCCGGGCTCTGGCTCAGCGCTCCCGCCACCGACTACGTCGGGCTGGCGCGCTCGCAGGGCGTCGACGGCGAGGCCGTGACCACCGTGAAGGACCTGGAGCCGGCGCTCCGGCGGGGCATGGACAAGATCACGCGCGAGAACCGGCCATACCTGATCGAGGTGTCGGTGGCCCGCGAGGGCATCGGCGCCGACTCCACCTGGTACCAGGATCGCAGCTCTAGAGCGACGATAAGGGCCCATCCTCAGCTGGTTGGCGCGCCCGACCGCACGCTCAACGTACAGAGAGTACGCCTCGCGTCGCATCAGGCGCCGCCTCGCAGCTGGACCCTTCTGAGTCGCTCTAGAGCATCGGAGGGGGACCGTCGAGGCCCCCCACCGAGCCTCTCCCGGGTTGGCTGGGCCGGCGAAGCCGGCGCTCGAACGGCGGTTACCCGACACGTTCCGCGCGCCCCCGGCGCAGAGAGCGCGCGTCGGCCGGCTGGCCAGCCGGGCTAGCTAGTGGAGCCTGTCGGAGAAACCCAGCTAGAGCGATGAGAAGGGTCCAGCTGCGGAGGCGGCGCTCGATGGCAGCCGCGCGGCGAGGCGTACTTTCTGTACGTTGAGCGCGGCGGTCGAGGGCGCCAACGAAGCAGATGGGCCCCTTATCATCGCTCTAGCGCGCGATGCGGTCGAGGCCCGCCATGTACGGTCTCAGCGCGTCGGGGACGGCGACGCTCCCATCCGGTTGCTGGTAGAGCTCCAGCACGCTGATCAGCACGCGCGGGCAGGCGATGGCGGTGTTGTTGAGGGTGTAGCAGAACTGCGGGCTCGGGTTCTTGATCTCGAGGGTCGGTCGGGGCCGGTAGCGGAGGGCGAGACGGCGGGCCTGGAAGTCCCTGAGCGCGCTGCCGGAGTGCGTCTCGCCGTAGTGCCCGCGGCTCGGCATCCACGTCTCGATGTCGTACATGCGCCACTTGGCTTGGCCCATGTCGCCGGTGCAGTTCTGGACGACGCGGTAGGGCAGCTTCAAGGCCTGCAGGATGCTCTCGGCGTTGGCGATGATCTCCTCGTGAAGCGCGATGTGTTCCTGCTCGTCGGCCTTGTGGATCACGACCTGCTCGACCTTGTCGAACTGGTGGACGCGGTACAGGCCGGCCGTGTCCCTGCCGGCGGCGCCGGCTTCGCGGCGGAAGCACGTGCTCAGCGCGCTGAGCTTCTGGGGAGGTCGGCTTCGTTCAGGATCTCGCCGCCAGTGAAAGCTGGCGAGAGGGCACCTCGCTGGTGCCGACCAGGACGGAGTTGTCCTGGGTGACATAGGCCTGGTCGCGCCCGGCCGGGAAGTAGCCGGTGCCGATCATGCACGGCTCGCCGACGAGAACGGGAACCACGAAGGGCTCGTAGCCGCGGCGCGCGAGCGTGTCCTGCGCGAAGCGCAGCACGGCCCAGTAGAGCTGAGCGCCCGCCCCGCGGATCACGTAGGAGCGCGACCCGGCGCAGCTTCACGCCGCGCTCGAAGTCGAGGATGCCGAGGGACCGGCCGAGCGCGATGTGATCCTTCTGGCTCGCCGCGAGCGGCGCGGGGGCAGGAGGGATCGGCCCAGGTGCGGACGACCCTGTTGTCGCCGGCATCGGCGCCGACGGGCCACGTGGGATCGGGGATGGCGGGAAGCTGGAGCATGATCTGCTCGGCCTCGGCCTCGGCGGCGGCCTGCGCGTCGGCCAGGGCTTGCTGCTCCTGCTTCAGCTGGTCGCCGCGGGCCATGAGCCCTTCGAGCTCGGGGTCGACGCCGCCGCCGAGCTGCCTCTTGAGGGCGCCGATCCGGTCGGAGAGCTTCCTCTGCTCAGCGCGTAGTGCCTCGGCCCCTGTCTGCGCATCGGCGGCGCGTCTCGTCGGCGACGAGCCAGGCATCCACCAACTCCGGGCTGGCGATGCCCTTGACCCTCGTGGCCTCCTTGACGGCGTCCGGGCTTGCGCGCACCACCCTTGCGTCCAGCACGAGACGTCCCCGTTCCTCCTCGCGTTCCGGCTATTGCGAAGATAGCATCGCGTCCCGACGACGTTGGGCGCGGCCTCGTCAGCGGAACGGCACTCGACGTCGACGAAGAACTCCTTCTTCGTTCCCGAGAGGTCCTGCGTGTTCGTCAGCTTCGTCTCCGCGATGAGCGCCTGTTTCAGGGTCTCCCGCGGCACCCGGTGCCCGATCCGGGACGGCCGGGGAACTTTCCCGCTTTCGTCGACATCAGCGTTCGAGCCCCTTTTTGCGCTTCTGAACGTGCCCCACAGCGCCTTCGGCGTCGCGTTGCAGGCTGCCGTGGTGGCCGACCTTGTAGACGTCCACGGTCTCGAGCTTCTTCACGATCTGCTCTGACCGATCGCTCAGCTTGAGCGCATACTGCCAGTTCTCGATCTGCGCGTCGCCCGGAAACAGCAGCTTCGTGTCGCCGACCGTGAACAGCAGGATGAGGCTCGTGCTGTTGAGCGCATCGTCGACTGATGCGGACCAGCTCCAACAGCTGCTGGGCGTGGATCGGCCCGCATCCGGCGGATGAACCACCGCGCCGGACGCGGCGCCGCCCGCCGGCGACGAACTTCTCCCCGGAGAACAGCGGCTTGTTGGTGGCCGTCGTCATCTTGGCCACGCCGCCGCGAGCATCCAGAATTCGGCCTGGTCCTTGCGCCGCTCCTTCAGCACATCGTCGCTCTGCTCGACCGTGGAGGGCCGAGGACGTCCACGCCGACGCCAGGCAGCACCGTCTCCAGGCCCGATTTGCTTCCGAAATGGATATAGTGTCGCTTCGCCGGCGTGGACATCGTCATGAGGTTCTCGACTGCCGAGAGGTTTTTCAAGTTCGTCTCGCCGAGGAAGCGGAGCTTCTCGCGCGTGCCCTCCCGACGGCGAGAGCGGGCGCTGCCGGCGCCTTCGGGGCTCCGCCCCAGTCACGTCGGGACCCGGCTCTTCGTTCTCCGGCTCGACCTCCACGTCCGACACGTCGATCTTCGCGGCACGGCGTGCGACGACGGCCGCCACGTCATGCATGGCCTCGATCGAACGCACCTGGGCGAGCGCGAGGGCGCGGCCGTCGACCCTTCGGCGGCGCCTGCCGCCTTCGGCGCAGCTTCGGGTCCTCGGTCCAGGGCTGCACGATGATGGCATTCCGGGCGCACTTGCGGATGATGTCGCCCGGCCCTTGCCGTCGCGCGTCGTGAAGCCGCTCAGATGGTCCGCGTGCCGGTGCGTCACCACGACGGCATCGAGCGTCCCGCCCGTCACCTCGGCGATGTTCTCGGCGTGATGGTCATATCGAGGGGAGTCCCGGGGCGTGCGGGCCGCGGTGGAGCCGAAGTCGATCAGGACGTGACGCTGTCTCCGCGCGTAGTGGAACGTGAGGAGAAAACAGTCGCCGAAGCCGACGTCGTACGCTCGGATGGTCAGGCGCTCGGGCCCGGACGCTCGGGACGGCGGCGGCATCCTACCACTCCTCTCGATACTGTTGGTCCGTCCCGAGGCGCGCTGGCGATGCAGAGACGGAGAACCGCAGTCGGGCCGCCGGACGCCGGGGTGAAGAAGCCGTACTCCCAGAGGTACTTCAGCCGGTTCGTTTGCCGGGCGCTCTGAACCGGTTGGAGACGTGGAACTCACGCGGCCGTACTCGTCGAAGATCAGGACCCCGCCACCGTAGAGCCGGAGCTTCTGCGTGCCCGGCATGCCGGCGGGCCTGCGGATGTCCAGGTCCGGCAATTCGCCGCGCGAGGCACTCCGAGCGCGTCTGCACGTATTCGCACACGGTCTCCCGCAGCACGAAGCCATCCCGTCCGGACGCGCGTGCACGGCCGGACCGAGCGTCACGCGCGTGAACGCCCCTCGGGTCGAGCCCCAGGGCCTCGCGGTTCTCGACCACGAAGTGAAACACCTCGTCGTGATCACGCTGCATTGGCTCGAAGTGTGTCCGGCTGTAGTCGAGCTCCACATCGGGCGGCCGCCAGTAGCCGCCCTGGAGCGACGAGGCGCGGCGGGGATCCCGTGGCCGGCGAACGACCGGTGCACACACTCGCGCAGGCGGCGGCTCGTCGCCGGGACGGATCTCCCGGTCGGCGGTGACGAAGGCGCTCAAGTAGTCGCCGAACTCCAGGTCGACGGGGGCGCGTAGTCGATGGCCCGGATCGCCGAGGTGAGGAGTGCGGTCGGCAATATCCTGCCCCTTCCTCGACAGCCCGAGCCCGGTCTACCACCACGCGCTGCTCGACGAGCGCGCGAAGTCGCCTTCACCCAGATGTCGATGAACGCCGTCAGCACGGCCGCCACGAGGATCTCCCCGCGGCGATGGGGCTCCTTGTACTCCTCGAGATCGAGGTAGTCGGGACTGGGCCGAAGCCCGAGCGATCCGGCGCAGAGGCTGCCCGCGGACGGAGCCGACCCCGTCGCCCACCTCGTGGGCAAGCCCGAAGATCATCGAGGCGCGCAGCGACTCGACGGTCAGGGCACGCACGTCCACTCTCGGTCCGGCTCCGGGCAGCATCAGCTCGATGACCGATTGTCGGCAACGCGAACACGGAGAGGAGCGCCACGACGTCGGCGAAGCCCCTCGTGAAAGGCCGCCTGATCGGGAGACGACGGGTCGGTGTAGCGCGTGCGGAGGCTCCACGAGGGCGTGGCGTCTGGTGGACCATGACGTCGTGGGAGAGGCACGTGTAGATCATGCGTTTCTCGCCGGGGAAGTAGCCGAGAGGAGGCGTTGTCCTGCTCCGAGTAGAAACGCATTCGCATCCGAAAACGCAGGGGCGCGACCTTCAACTGGTGCCCGTTGAAGCCCCAGCCGATGCGGCGCCCGAGGGCGAGCTCGAAGCGCGCCAGCGTCCGCATCACCAGGGCATACGCATTGTGTCGATGGAACAGCGGGTCCTCGAGGAGCTGCGTGTCGGTGTATGACGCGAATCGTCGGCGGCGCTGCTCGGCAGCGGCCGCGGGGAGATACAGGGCGTCGTTGCTCGCGTCGTAGTCGATGACCTCGACGCGATAGCCGACCGGCCTGGGGGCGAGCGTCTCGGCAGGAATCGGTACCTGCGCGCGGACGATGCGGTTCTGGACCTTCAGCCCGGGATCCCGCGCGATGATCGCGACGAGCCGCTCGCGCGGGCAGCGGAGGAATGCCCACGATGCGAAGCCTCCTCGTGCCGGGAGGCCTCGCGGCACGTGGGCTCATCCTTGCCCAACCGGACGCTGGGGTCAAGGTCGGCGTGCCCGATCGAGGTGTCGGTGGCCCGCGAGGGCATCGGCGCCGACTCGACCTGGCATCAGGACTGGCAGCTCTGATCCTCCGCGACATGGCTGCCGGGCGGCGCGACCGGAAAGTCGCGCCGCCCGCTACTTCACTACTTCACGACGCTGAGCTTGATCCCCTCGGCCGCCAGCTTGAGGCTGGCCCCTGAGTCGTGCTCTTTAGCCTCGATGACCACCCCGGTTCTGATTCTTTCATGCCCGTCACGCCGGCGCCTCCCGCGACCGTCACCTCCGCACCGCCTGCAACATAGTTGCCGTCGAAGTCAGCGAGCTTCTTGAGGTTGTAGACTTGGCCGAGCCCGGTCGCGCGGGTCACGCCCACCTCGCCCACCGACAGCCCCTCGACCTTGACGGGATGCTTCTTCCCTGATAGTCGAGCGTCCCCTGCTCCCAGCTAAGTACCCGATCCCGACCGCCACCGAGCCCTCCCGTCAGGGTCAGGATCGCGTCAGCCTTTTTGGCCTGAGCCAACACGAGCCCGACGAGCAGAGACACGAGGCTTCCGACCGCCACCAGTCCGATCAACCCACGTCGCATGACAGCCCTCCTTTGATGGTGTGTGCGCTGCGGACATCCTGTCTCTGTACCACATCGCGACCCCCGCTGCTCCTCGCTCCGGCCATCTCGTCCGGCGGAGAAGGTCCGGACCTCGGTGTCCGGAATCCCATTGTGCATCGTTCTGGACGCCCACGCGGCGGCGATGAGATGCGACACCTTGGTGTTTGTACCAGAGAAATCCCGGCAAACAAAGTGACGGAGCGATTGCTCGGCCGGGCCCGGCCGTGCGATCTTCGAGCCCGGATGATCCCCGGCCCGACGCGCGGCAGGAGGTCGATCGCCTCCTCGATTGGCGGCGCGGTGGCAATGCTCGTGACGCTGCCTCTCCTCGTCTACTACCTGTGGATCTGCCTGGCCGACAACGGGGCTCGCTCATCGTCCCGACGACGACGGCCGCCTGGGGATGGCTGCTCGGCCGCGTGCCGGCGCCGACGCCCACCGCCGCGGCCATCGTCCTCGGGTGGCTCCTCCTTCAGGGCCTGCTGTATCTCTACGCGCCGGGCAAGCTCGTGAACGGGATGCCGCTGGCCGACGGATCGCGGCTCGTCTACAAGCTGAACGGCTGGTCGAGCTGGTGGCTCACCTGGACCGCCCTTGCCTCCCTGGTGTGGATCGGTTGGATTCCGCCGACCGTCGTCGCCGACCAGCTCGGGCCCCTCCTCACCGTGGCCAACCTCGTCGCGTTCTCTCTCGGCGCGTACCTGCTCGCCCGCGGCGGCGAAGGCCGCGTCGCACAGGCGCCGGGTCACGCGCTCCACCGCTACTGTCGTCGGGAGCGCGCTCGATCCCCGCATCGGTCGCTTCGACTTCAAGTTCTTCTGCGAGGGCCGCCCGGGCCTGATCGGCTGGATCGCGATCAACCTGTCGCTGGCGGCCAAGCAGTACGAGATCCACGGAACGGTCACGACCCCGATGATCCTCGTCAACGCCTTTGCCCTCCCTCTACGTGGCCGACTACTTCTTCCACGAGGAAGCGATCCTCACCACCTGGGACATCCGGCACGAGAAGTTCGGCTGGATGCTGGGCTGGGGGAACCTCGTGTGGGTGCCGTTCACCTTCACGATCCAGGCGCAGTATCTGGTCAGCCACCCGCACGAGCTTCCGCTCTGGGGCACGATGGCGCTGATCGGCCTCGACCTGGCCGGCTACGGGATCTTCCGCAGCGCGAATCTACAGAAGCACCGCTTCCGGCGGGATCCAGCGGCGCTCGTCTGGGGCCGGCGACCCGACTACATCACGACCGCGAACGGCAACCTGCTGCTGGTGTCCGGCTGGTGGGGCATGGCGCGGCACCTGAACTACCTGGGCGACCTGGTGATGGGACTGTCCTGGTGCCTGCCCTGTCGGTTCGCCCACCCGCTGCCGTACTTCTACATCCTTTACTCCGTCGCCGTGCTGGTGCACCGCGAGCGGCGCGACCACGCGATGTGCGCCGCGAAGTACGGCCCGGCCTGGGAGGCCTATTGCCGTCGCGTGCCCTGGCGGATCCTCCCGGGCGTTTATTGAAGTGGGGGCCCAGACATGGCCCCCACTCCCCAACGCTGGAACCGCCCCGGCGCAGCCGTGGCGGTCCTCGACCGTGCGACTCGCTCACGGTTCTTGAAGTGGGGGCCCAGACATGGCCCCCACTCCCCAACGCTCGGAACCGCCCCGGCGCAGCCGTGGCGGTCCTCGACCGTGCGACTCGCTCACGGCTCTGAAGTGGGGGCCCATGACATGGCCCCCCACCCTCAACGCTCGGAACCGCCCCGGCGCAGCCGTGGCGGTCCTCCGACCGTGCGACTCGCTCACGGGCTCTGGAAGTAGGGGCCCAGACATGGCCCCCCACCCCCCAACGCTCGGAACCGCCCCGGCGGAGCCGTGACGGTCCTCGACCGCCCGGCTATTGACGGCCAGGCGGATGATCGGGCATGGTGGCCCTGCGATGGGCTCGCGACTCGTGCCAGTCCCGCCGGCCAGACTGCCCCACTCCCCGAAGGTGGCCCGATGACGGTGCTGGTCACGGGCGGGAGCGGACACCTCGGGGCGAACCTGGTGCGCCGATTGCTCGACGATGGGCAAGCCGTCCGGGTCCTGATGCGCCCGGAGAGCGACAACCGCGGCCTCGACGGGCTGAGCGTCGAGCGCGCGCCCGGTGATCTGCGCGACTTGCCGGCCGTGCGCGCCGCCGTCGCCGGCTGCGCCCAGGTCTATCACTGCGCGGCCAAGGTCTCGACGGCCCGGCGCGGAGAGCGGGAGATCTTCGCGTGCAACGTGATCGGAACGCGCCACGTGCTCCAGGCCGCGCGGGAGTCCGGCGTGTCGCGCGTGGTCGTGTCCGGGTCCTTCAGCGCCGTCGGCCATGACCCGGCGCGGCCGAGCGACGAGACGGTGCCGTTCTACCCCTTCGGGCCGGTCCTGCCGTACTCCTGGTCCAAGATGCTCGTCGAGCACGAGTGCCTGAAGGCGGGGGCGGAGGGGCTCGACGTCGTGGTCGCCATCTCCTGCGCCATCATCGGCCCCAACGACTTCAAGCCGTCGCGCATGGGCCGGACGCTCGTCGACTTCGCCGGCGGCCGGCTGCGAGCGTACGTGCCCGGGGGTTCGAGTTCGTGGCGGCGCGCGACATCGTCGAAGGCCATCTCCTCGCCATGGAGAAAGGCCGGGCCGGTCAGCGCTATATCCTCAGCACCGAGTTCCTCACCGTGGACCAGCTCATGGGCCTCTTCGAGGCGGTGACCGGGCGCCCGCGCCCTCGCCTGCGCTTTCCCCGGCCCTGATGGCCGGTATCGCCGAGGCCAAGAGCTGGGTCTTGGATCGCCTGCGTTCCACCGCCGAGCCGCGCTTCACGCCGGGCGCCGTCCGCTTCCTGCGCATGCGGCGCCGCGCGGATTGCGGCAAGGCGAAGGCCGAGCTGGGCTACCGGCCGACCACCATCGCCCAGGCGGTGCGCGACGCCTACGACTGCTTCGTCCGGCGCGGCGTGATCACGCGGTGACGCCACCGATGGACGGGCGCGCGCCGGCCGCCGCTTCGCCTCCCTCGTTCGCCAGCGCCGCCAACCGCCGGCAGCGGGCGAGGGCGGCCGGGCTCGACCCCGACTACTGGTATCCCGTCGAGTACGACCGGGCGGTGCGGCCAGGCCAAGTCGTCGAGGTCGTCTTCTGGAACACGTCGCTCGCCCTCTATCGCGGCAGCGACGGCGAGCTGCGGGTGCTGGAGAACCGCTGCGCGCACCGGCAGCTCCCGCTGACGCTCGGCGAAGTCGACGGCTGCCACCTCGCCTGCGCCTACCACGGCTGGACCTACGACGGCCAGGGCCGACTGGTCGGCATTCCCCACGATCTGTTCGGCCGGCCGATGCCGAGCCTGGCGATCGCCAGCTATCCCGTCAAGGTCCGCTACGGGCTCATCTGGGTCTTTCCCGGTGACCCCGCCCGCGCGCGGGAGCGGAGCATCCCCGACATCCCGGAGCTCGAGGGAGCAGAGCGGTGGGCGTGCGTGCCCGTCGACTTCACGTGGCGCGCCCATCACTCGATCATCATCGACAACGTGAGCGACTTCACCCACGCGCACCTGCACCGGAAGTACCGCCCGTTCGAGGACTCCACGCTTGACGCTGGGCGAGATGCGGGGGACCGGGTGTTCATGCGCTACCAGACCAAGGTGGGCATGGGCCGGCTCTCGCAGCGGTTCGTCGACCGAAAACGGGTCGACACCACGTCCATGGAGCTGTGCTACGACTACCCGTATCAGTGGTCCAGTACCGGCACCAAGATCAAGCACTGGTGCTTCCCGCTGCCGATCGACGAGCGCACGACCCGCGTGTTCTTCCTCTTCTATTTCGAGTCGCTGAAGATCCCCTTCCTGCCCTGGCGCATTCCCCGCGCGCTGATGACGCTGGTACTCCGGATCGCGAACCGCGTGCTGATCGCGCCGCTCCTGCGGCAGGACGGGTTCGCGGTCGAGGCCGAGCAGCGCGCGTGGGAGGTCCACCACGATGCGCCCGTCCCCGAGCTGAACCCGGTCATCGGCCTGTTCCACCAGCTCACCGCCCGGAAGTGGGAAGAGCATCTGGCCGAACGCGGGCGGCGCGCCTATCGCGGCGAGTAGCGCCCACTCAGCGCCGCGGCGGCGTAGCGCACGATCGCGCGCGACAGCCCGAGCACGGCGCGGCCACGGGCGTGGAGCGACTCGCGTGATGCGCCTCGCCGCCGCGCGAGCTCGAGGAAGCCGTAGCCGGCCACCCGCGCGTACTCGGTGGCCATGACCCCCATCCGGCTCTCGTGGGTCGAGAGCAGGGCCATCGAGACGGCGCGACCCCGGCGACTTCGCGCCCAGTACCGGAGCAGGCCGCGACGCAGGACGCGCATCTCCGGCGTCGGGGCACTGAACGCCTCGTACAGCGCGGAGGCCAGCGCGAGTCGGGTGCGCTGCGGTCCGTGGCGCAATTCCGCATAGCGCCGGAGCGCGGCGGGGACATCGCCGCCACGCTCCTGCAAGGCCTGGCGGAGACGCCGGGCGTCCCGCGTGCAGACGCTGAGGCCGGTAGCGGTGAGAGGATGGCAGCAACCGGCGGCATCGCCGACGAGGACGAGGCGGCCCTTGGTCACCGCGTCGGGAACCAGCGAGTAGCTCGCGGACACGAGGGGCTGCTGGCTGTCGACCGCTCGTCTCACCGCTGAGCGAAACGGCTCGGGCAGCACCGCGACATGCGATGGCTCCACGGCAAACGGCGTGACGCCGCGCGCCTCCTTCCGGAGGTCGAACATCACCCGCACCGAGCCGGCCTGGAACTGGTACGCGAGGACCGGCACCGATCCGACAAATACATTCGCGAAGCCCGGACAGGGAACATCGCCCTCGACCACGAAGCCGACCATGGTGGACAGGCGCGTCCGGGTCGAGCCGATTCCCGCCATCGCGCGGACGTGCGAGCTGCCTCCGTCCGCCGCCACCAGGAGCCGCGACCGGATGCGCATGTCCCGCCCATCGCGCGACAGCGTCACGGCGACCCCTGCGCATCGGCGAGATCGAGGGCGGTGACGCGCGCGCCGATCCACACGCTGACGTGAGGCCGCTCGGCGACGGCCCGCAGAAGCGCGTCGGTCATCGCCCCGTGGTCCACGGCAAGGCCGTGGTCGGCGAGACCCGAGACCTCGGCGTAAGGCAGGACGCACGCCGCTTCCGTCCCTCCGGGCGCCCGGTGCGTCTCCGGCGCGTTCGATCGGGGTTCGATCGCGTCCGGCCACACGGCGAAGCCGCGGATCGGCACCCCACCGGCGCGCTCGAGGGAGGGCAGCAGTCCGAGCTGGGAGAGATCGCTCGCCCCGGGCGGATGGATGAGCTCGCCGGCGAGCCGCTTGCCGCCATCGAGCCCCGGCTCGACGACCAAGACCGAGTACCCGAGCTCGCCGAGCGCCGCCGCGACCGAGGCGCCGGCCATGCCTCCACCGGCAACGACCACGTCGAACGCCTGGGGCGTCACGGAGACGACGCTCGCCGGTGGGCTAGCGGCCGCAGGTCGACGCCGCGCGCCGAGCCTACGTCGCTCCGCCGGATTCGACCCTTGCTCTCGGTCCGCTGGAGAATCACGTCGGTGTTCAATGGGCCCGCGCGGCCGGGCGCCGAATCGCCTCTGGTGTCGAGGAAGCGCCGGCTCTCGATCCGCGCCGCAACCATCCACCGCTACTCTGATGCCCCGGGGCGAGGCTTGTCAATGCAAAGCACGCGTCACGTTACGGCAGCGTCCATGTGGCGGAGGCCAGAACGGCTCCCGGAGCAACTGGTTCCGACCACCAGACACGAGTGAGGTTCGCCTCCCCGCCTTTCGGCACGAGCCTCTCACCGGAGCAACTCACCCGACCAACGGTCGCGATTGGCCCAGAACGGACATTGCGGGCACGCCGAGCCGTCCGGATAGTCGATGCCTTCCTCGTGCGGGCAGCCAATGACGCGATCCGCGAGCGCCACCGACTTGGCTCCGTGCCCTCGATGAACTCGCCAATCTGCTCTGCGATCGCGACGTCCGAGCGGACGTCTGTCTCCTCCGAAAACCAGCGCTCGAGCGGATCCGCTTCGGCTCCTTCCCTCCGGAGGATACCGACGGCGACCTGTCGTCGCGCGGCGATCGTCGGGGCCGTAGAATGCCACGGTCGCCAAGGGATATCCCCGAACGCCTCCGACGCGATCGCGTCTCCAACGGCCAGATGGCTTTGAAATGCAATTGGCTTACTCCACGCCGCCGTACGAGCGAATCGCGTCCGCGGCCATGCGCCACTCCTCCACGGTGGCATTGGAGAACTGCTTCCATCTGCCTCGCGTCCCGCCCACCGCACACCCGAGGGGCGTGAGACCGTGTTTGTTGCGTTGGCTGGGCTGAGACCCGCCCTTCAACAGGACGGCCACGACCTCCGAACGGCCGAAGAACGCTGCCCACCCGAGGGCAATGGCGTCGTTCTCCGCATCCAGAAGCGACACGTCTGCACCGCACTCCAAAAGCACCCGCGCAGCGTCCGCCTGGCCGAACTCAGCGGCCACATGGAGAGGATAGGTGCCTCTTGCGTCCTGCTCGCTCCGTGAGTTCGCCAACGACGGGTTTGCCTCGAGCAGCACCCGCACACCATCGAGATCGCCGCACCGTACCGCCTCGTGCAACTTCGTGACGTCCGACATCGGCTCCTCCGCTCTTTTCGCGCAGAATAGTCCGCCGCGGAGGCAGGCGCAAGACGGCACCGCAGCGATACAGGATGGGGACAACGGGGTGGGGCGGAGCATGACCGGCAAAGGAGGGGCTCAGCGGGGCAACGTCACAGCCGCTGGAGATGCGCCGATTGCCGGCTATCTGGAGCGGCGCTCCCGCGCTACCATGGCGTCTGGGTCCATCAGGATGCGATCGAGCGCCGATCGTCACGCGACATCCGATGTCACGCTCCCCGGCGGGGCGTGAGCATGCCATCGCCCTCCTTCGCCGAGGCGCGGGAGCCGCCATCAGAAGGTCCGCGCGGCGGGACTTCATCCGGACTACTGGTACCCCGTCGAGTACGACGACAGGGTCCGGCGCGGCCAGGTGGTCGAGGTCCGGTTCTGGGGGCGGTCGATCGCGCTGTACCGGGGCACCGACGGGCGGCTGCGGGCGCTCGAAAACCGCTGCGCGCATCGGCAGCTCCCGCTGTCGCTGGGCGACGTGACGGGGTGCGGGCTGACGTGCGCATATCACGGGTGGAGCTACGGAGACGACGGGCGACTCTCGGAGATCCCGCACGAGCTGTTCGGCCAATCGATGCCGGTCGTGCGGCTGGCGACCTATCCCGTGCGGGAGCGGTACGGCCTGATCTGGCTGTTTCCGGGGAACCCGGCGCTGGCGGAACGCCGTGCAATCCCCGACATCCCCGAGCTCGAAGGGCCGGACCGGTGGGCCTACGTGCCCATCGACTTCACCTGGCGGGCGCACCACTCCATGGTGATGGACAATCTCTGCGACCTCACGCACGCCTACCTCCACCGGCGATTCCCATCGTTCCGGGCCGGGCGGCTCCTGTCCTGTGAGAGCGAGCCCGATCGGGTGGTCATGCGCTACGAGGCGCGGGTGGGTCCATTCGCCCACCTGCGCCGGGCCGAGCCCCGGTTGCTGGACATCGTCTACGAGTACCCCTACCACCGCGCGCGCTTTCAGTGGTCGAACATCGAGGGCGCGATCGCGTACTGGACGTTCCTGCTCCCCGTGGACGAGCGAGCCACCCGGGTCTTCTTCCTCTTCTGCTACGACAAGCTCCGGCCCGAATTCTCGCCAGTGGCGCTCGGGCACCGGTCGGTGCGGGCGTTACTCTGGCTGGTCCAGCCCGCCGTCCGGCGTCTGCTCGGTCAGGATGGCTTCGCGCTCGAAGCGGAGCAGAAGGGATGGGATCGCCACTTCGAGCAGCCGATCCCGGACCTCAACCCGATCGTCGCGCCCGTCGAGCGCCTGACGATCGAAAAGTGGGAGGCGTACCTGGCGAGCTCGCCCTCCACCCTGACCGAGCGCCCGCGTGCCGCGCCGGCAACCATCAAGGGGCGGTGAGCGTCAGGGCCGCGGCCCGCGTCAACGCCCAGGCCGGGAAATAGCTCTTGTACAGGCGGTAGTCCAGCATCGCCGACCCGAAGAACACGCCGTTGACCGCCTGCTGGGGCCAGGAGCCATCCGGCTGCTGCTTCTGCCGGAGCCACGCAAGCCCGCGCGAGACGGCATCCGACCGAGGATCGACGATGTCCATGAGGGCCAGCAGCGCCCAGGCCGTCATGACCACCTGGCTCTCCGGGTGCTCGACGTAGCGGCCCTCGAGACAGCCCGAGTAGTGCTCGCCCCAGCCCCCGTCGCTGCGCTGCGCGCCGATCAGCCATTGCGCGGCTCGGGTCGGCACCGGATCGGCGGCGGGCACCCCGCACGCCCGGAGCCCGCGCACCGCGTGGAAGATCGCGTAGGTGAAGTTGATGCCCCAGAAGCCCGGATACCCGCCGTCGGATCGCTGGGCTCGACGTAGGAACCGGACGCCGCGCCTGATGGCGCGGTCGACCGCGGCGCGGTGAAGTCGCGGATGCGTGCCCCGGACATGGGCCAGCGCGGCGATCGCGGAGCCGGTGCACTCGACATACGACTGCTCCGTCATGCACCGCGTGAACATCTCGGAAGGATTCAGACGCTCGAGGAGCGGTCCGCCTCGCCGCCGCTCGTACGTGGCGAATCCGCCGTCCCGGTTCTGGCGGCTGAGGAGAAACACCACCGCCTGCCCCAGGCGCTCCTCCTCCATCCGCTCGGTGGGCGCCAGCACGCCCGGGGCCTCGTGGATCGCGAGGACGGCGGACAGGGCTTCCGCCGTGCAGTCGCTGACCGGCCAGCGATGCCGGCCATCCGAGAAGCACCAGCCGCCGAGCGAGGGATCGCGATACTCCTTGCGGAATCCGGACAGCTCGCTCGTCAGTTGACCGTCGCGCAGAAACCCGTGGGCTCGGCGCAAGGCGGCGGCCGTCGCGCCGGAGCACTCCGGGAGCGCGCGCAGCGCGTGCACGGCGAAGGCGGTGTCCCACGTCTGGGACCGCGCCCCGCGTACCGGCGTCCGGCGTCCTCGTCCTGCCATTTCCACGCCTCGAGGCCGGCCAGGCTCGGCTCGAGCTCGGGGTGCGCCGGATCGGTCGCCCAGATGGCCAGACAGTTCAAGAGCGCGTTCACCGGGGACAGCCCCTGGTACCGGCTCGCCTGTTGCTCGAAGAGAATGCGGGCGAAGCAGTGATCGAGGGCACGCCGGCGCCGTCGCCGAGAGTGGATGCGCTCGTGGGCATTGATCGCGGCGAACGCCACCCGCAAGAGCGCGCTCGGCCGGACGCACCGGTCGGTCGGCGCGACAGCATCGCGATGCGCGGCGAAGTCGATGCGCTCGAACGGCTCCGCGTACAGCTCGCGGCGCAGCGCGTCGGTGATCGGACCGAGCGCGCCGCGGGCGCGCCGCCCGTAGAGGTAGGCCATCGCCAGATAGATCGACCGCGTGTGGCAATAGTAGCGGCGCGGGTGAACGGGCAGCCACGCCGGAGTCAGGAACAGCTCGGGCGGGCACGCGTTCAGGCCGCGGTAATCGTGGAGCCCGATCAGCGCCAGCCAGAACTTGCCCCAGGTCGGGATCGCCAGGACGCCGCCCGGCTGCGCGCGAAGCCAGTGCCGGGCCGCCGACGCCAGACGCGTCTCGGGGGTGACGCCGAGAAGCCGGAGCGCGACGTAGCCGAGCGCGGTGACGAACACGAAGCCCGGGGATTCCGGATGAAGCCCCACGCGCCCTCGCCGGTGCGCGTGCGCTCGAAGTACCGGATGATGGTGGCCCGCGCGGCCGCGTCGAGGGGGCGTCCGACGACGCGCTGGACGATGACGTACTGGGCCGTGATCATCGGGCACCAGACCATCTCGCCCTCCCAGTCACCCCGTTCGCCTTGGAGTGACAACAGGTGCGCGACAGCTCGATCGAGCGAAGTGGTCAACGTCCGCCGCGGTGAGCCGGGACCGCCGCGCCGCCCTAGCTACCGGTCGCCGGCCGCAGGCTTCCGGGCGCGCCAGTGACCGATCAGGAAGGCGCCGGCCCGCGCGGCTTCGGTGAGGGCGACCCCGCCGTCGGTCAGGATGCGCAAGGCCGGCGGCAGAAGACCGGGAGCGATACTGCGCAACGCCTTGACCGTCGTCATCACGAGCGTGGGCACGAAGCTCCGGACCCCGTCCATGTTCTTGGCGTCGACCAGCTCCCAGTTGCGCAGGATGTTGCCGCTCACGGACACGTCCTCGACCACCTCCACCAGCAACCCGGCGGCCTCGAGATACCGCTCGAGCTCCGCGAGGGTCGCCAGGTGCGGCACGGCGAAGCACCGGCAGATCGGCTCGATATGCTGCGCCGCTTCCGAGGCCGTCAGTCCGTCCCGCTGCAGCCACTCGAGGCCGAGGAACACCCCGCCGGGACGCAGCACGCGGGCGCACTCGACGTAGAAGCGCGCCTTGTCGGGCATGTGGCAGCCCGCCTCGAAGATGTACACGGCGTCGAACGCGCCATCGGGGAATGGCATGCTCATCCCGTCGGCGACCTCGAAGTGGGTCCGCTCGGCGAGACCGCGCTTCGCCGCTCGGCGGCGGGCGATCTCGACCTGATGGGGCACGACATTGACGCCGGTGACGTGCGCCCCCGAGTGCTCCGCGATGTTCAGCGCGGGCCCGCCCACACCACAGCCGATGTCGAGGACCCGCATGCCGGGCCCGAATCCGCCTTCGTCGGCGAGCCTTCGCTCGGTCGCCACCATTGCCTCCGCCAGCGTCTCGGCTCCGGAGAACAGGGCGAAGTGGAACGAATCGCCCCAGGCGCGCCGGTAGGTGTCGGTCACCCGGTCGTAGTACGCCACGACCATCCGCTCGTAGTTCGCGGTGCGGGCCTGGGGATCGGCGGCAATCCGCCGGAACTCTGTGTCGTTCATGCCGGCTTCGAGGGCTCGGACCCGGGAGACGACCGCCGCCCGCGCGTCCACCACTCTCCGGCGACCGCGCGGGCGAGGGGAACGAGCAGACGCGGTGCGAGGAGGGATCGCTTCGGTCGAACACCCGTCATGATCTCGGCCCATACGTTGAGGAACTCGGCGCCCCGGCGCTGCACCGCCGCGGCCGAAGCATCGAGCAGACCCGGGTAGCGGGCACAGGCCAGCGCCATGGTCCTCGACCAGCGAAAATCCCGGCCGAACGAGCGCAGCCACTCCTCCTGGTACGGACGGAGCCGGTCCTCGCTCCAGTCGCCGGCGCGAAATGCCTCGTTCAGCGTCGTCGCCGCGATCTCCGCAGCGTCCATTCCATATTGGATTCCCTCGCCCGTCAAGGGATCGATCTGTCCGGCGGCGTCGCCCACGACGAGACAATGCGAGCCGTAGCTCCGCGGCACGCCACCGAGGCGGAGCGGCGCGGCCCGCATGCGGTCGATGCTCGCATCGGGGCCGAGCACCGCACTGACGTGGGGATCGCTCGACACGAGCCACTCGTGCACGGCCCGTAGATCGGTCGGCGCGGTCGAACCGCCGGGGATCACGTAACAGCAGAAGTTCAGCTCGCCGTCGGCTTCGCGCACGACCGCGCAGTAGCCGGGCAGCAGGAAGCGGGGATAGAAGACGAGCCCATCGGCCGTGCACCGATCGGTTCCCGCTCGCACGTACGCGCGGCTGCACACGGCGTCGGGCGGCGTGGTGACGATGCCCAGGGAGCGCGCCAGCCGGGAGAGGGCCCCGTCCGCGGCGACCAGCACGCGCGCCCGGTACGCGCGGGGCGGATCGCTGCGACACGAGATCGTCCACGCGCGGTCGGGCGCGGAGAACTCGGCCGTGGCGACGGGCGACTCCTCCACGAGCTCGGCCCCCGCCTCGACGGCGGCGCGCGCGATCCGGTGATCGAGGACGACGCGCTTGATGGCGATGACGAGGGCCCGTCCGTTCCGCGGCGTCGAGCTTCCCATCGCGCGGGCACCGCTCGGACTGACGAACCCGCCCTCGGCCGCCCCCGTCCCTCCTGCGCGGCCAGCACGGCCGGCAGCACGCCCATCCGATCGAGGTGGACCTGCGCGCCGGCGGTCACCGCATCCCCGCACAGCTTGTCGCGAGGGAAGCGCGCCTTGTCCAGGAGGAGGACGCGGCGGCCCTGGCGCGCCAGGTACCACGCGCAGGTGGCGCCGGCGGGACCCGCGCCGACGATGCAGACATCGTAGAGGGCGGCCGGGCGAGACACGGTCACGTCGCCGGCTGGATCCCGACGGCCCGGCGCCGCAGATTGCCGTCCGCGCGGAGCCGGTAGCCGACCCGGCACGGCGGCCGCGGGCCGACGACGAACGTGGAGTAGTCCGGTCCCGGTCGCGCGGTGCTCGTGGTGAAGTCGAACCGCTGGAGCAGCGTCGACCAGATCACCTTGATCTGCTGATAGGCGAAGGTCGACCCGATGCATCGATGCCGCCCGCCGCCGAACGCGATCAGGCTGTATTTCGTCGCCCGGTCCTCCTGGCGCGCCGGGCCGAACCGGTCGGGATCGTAGCGATCGGCGTCCCGGAAGACCTCGGGGAGGCGGTGGGACACGGCGGGAGATACCAGAGCCAGCTCGCCCGCCGGAACCACGCAATCACCGTAGGCGAAGTCGCGCAGGATCTTGCGCATGAGCACGACGAGGGGCGGATGCATCCGCTCCGCCTCCTTGATGCACCGCTCCAGCATCTCGAGCCGGCCGAGGGCCGGCAGGCTCATCTCCGCACAGGACCCGAACACCTCGGCTTGCTCGGCGCGCAGGCTGGCCAGGTGCTCGGGGTGCTGGAACAGCAAGAGGCCCGTCCAGGTGCTCAGGATCGCGCTGGTGTGCTGGCCGGCGAACACGATGGCGAGGAGGAGACCCGTGATGATCTCATCGTCGAGCGCGCTCCCATCCGAGTAGCGGGCCTCCAGCAGCGTCTGGAGAAAGTCCTCCCCCTCGCCGGCCCCGGCGCGCCGCTCTCTGACGAGCCGGCCGATCAACTCCCCACCCGGCGGCGCGCTCGGTCGCGGCGCCGGAGAGATGGCAGCGGCAGATAGGGGTTCACGAAGGCCAGCAGGTTGATCCCGCCCTCGAGATCCCGGTAGAGCTCGGCGAACTCCCGCGACAGGGATTGGCGAAAGGCGTCGCCGACGAGGCATCGACCCGCGATGAAGACGGTGAGCTCGTTCATGGCCGCCAGGAGATCGATTTCCCCCGACTCGCCCCACCCGTGACAGTAACGCTCGACCTCGTCCTGCATCACGCGCGCGTAGGCCTGCAGCCGCTCCTCCCGCAGCGCGGGAAAGAAAAATCCCATCTGCTCGTCCATCACCTCGGGGACGGCGTCGTAGGCCACGCCCCGTCCGAAGATGGGGATCATGAACCGATACACCTCGCGCGCGCTGAGCTGGTCGTCGGGCGCCTGGAAGAACGCGGCCTGCGCCCGGGGGCCCGTGAGGGCGGTCACGCGCGAGCCCGCCAATCGGAACGAGAAGACGTCGCCGAAGCGGGCGCGGCCGCGCCCGAGGAGCGCGACCGGGTTCCGCCGGAACTCGAGGGCGTGTCCCAGCCAGGGAAGCCCGCCGGAAAGCTCCGGAGGGCGCGTCATCGGCGGCTCGCGGCGACAGGCTTCACGCGTCCATCCTCCCGTCCTTTGGTACCCCAACTCGGGCGCGATTGTCGAGGCCGCACTGGGGCAATTGCCCCAGTGCGAGAAACCGCCTGCGATCGGGTCGGCGGCCGGTGCGTCACCACACGCCCGGGACCATCCGGTACGGAACCGCCGCGCAGTAGGCCTCCCACGCCGCACCGTACTTCTCGCGGCACCGGCGGTCGTCGCGGTAGATCCGATGAACCAACAAGGCTGTCAGATAGACGGCGTAGAAATACGGCAGCGCGTGGGCGAACCCGCAGGCCAGGGAGACGGCCGTCGCCATCATGATGTCGCCCGCGTAGTTCGCGTGCCGCGCGAAGCCCCACCAGCCGGAGGTCAAGAGACGGGTGTGGTGGATGGCGCCGTCGGCGGTGACGTAGCGGGCGGGGATGGACGTCGCCTCCCGGCGCCAGATCCGGACGGCGCCGTCGGAGCGGCGAAACCGGTCGCGCTGCCGGTTCGCCGACAAAAAGACGGCGTAGCCGGCCCCGGCGAGCACCAGGATGCCGACTGTCGCCGCCGGCGAGAGCCGAACCGGGTGGCGGGCCAGGTAGGCCGCCTGGAGCGTGTACATGAACGGGATCCAGACCATGCTCCCCACGCGAGGTAGAAGCCGAAGCGATCGTGGTGCATGTCGATCGTCCGGAGGTACCAGTCCTCGCGCGCGAAGAAGTCGAGCACGTAGACGAGCTGCAGCAGGTTCACGAGGATCATCGAGCTCGTGACGTACCCGAGCTCCTGGAACTGTCTCGCGGCAAAGGAAGCGTTGACGGCGGTCCACGCCATCATCCCGACGCGCCCGATGTGGAAGAGCTTGAGGTCGAGCGGCCCGATGCGCGGGTGCAGCTCGACGCCCATGAAGAAGTCGGACACGGCGTAGCCGCTCCATCGACGGTCGGCGGGACGACTCGGAAATCTTCGCGCCTTCCAGTAGGCGAGCACCGCCACCAGGAGTCCGGCGGCGTTCGCGGCGACGAGGAGCCCGCCGCTATGATCTGCGACGATCGTCGATGGAAACAGCCGCCACCGGAATACCGCGAGGCCGAGCAGGACGTGCGTGACGAGCCACGCCAGGAGCCCGTTGAGCCGGTAGGCCGGCCGATGGCCGGCCGGGGTGATCGCCCCATAGCCGATACGCCCCGGGAGCGCGATCGCCAGCGCGGCCTGTGACGCGTACCACACCGCGAAGACGGTGAAGCCCGCGAGCGTCGGCCTCGGCAGCCCGTCGAGAAGCAGGCGGCCGGGCGAGCGGCCCCGCCCGAGGGCGACGTCCAGCAGCGGGCCCGAGATCGCGCACCCGTACTCTTCGCAGCACAGCCACACGTACGCGACGAAGAGAGGCGAGGCGACGAGCAGCACCGCGCACGCAAGCGCCCTCCCCACCCCGCGCCCGCGACCACCGCCCGGCTCGGCGGCCATCAGCGGCCCGGGCGCGCCGCCGCGTTCGCGAAGCGCCGGGTGATCGCCACCGCGGAGTCATACGTGATGTAGAGGTGGGCGGCGAGCCATGGCAGCGCCGTGCCGTAGAAAAGAATGAACGCGTAGGCGGTCCGCGAGCGCATGCCCTCGTACCCGCTCAGGTGGCCGGCCAGCCAGTACAGGATGACGGAGTACGAGATGTAGGCGCCGAGCGCCAGCTGCAGGACGTGCCGGTACGCGCGCCGCGTGACGATCGCCCAGATCAGCCAGACGTTCAGCCCGGTGGTCCAGAACACGTTGATCGCTTCCTGCGCCCGCGACCACGGCGCGACGATCCAGAGGCGGTCGGCGCCGGCGTAGATCGTCCCAGAGCGCGGAGGCCCAGTCGCCATCCCGCGCGCTCGCCGAGGTGCCCGGCGTTGACGACGAGCGCGAGATCGAGGGTCAGGTTGAACACGGTGAAGGCGGCGAGCATGGCGACGATCGCCCGGTCCCTGGTCTCGAGGGTCATCGCTTTCGTTCCTTGTTACGCCAGGTCCGGCGCGATTGTCCAGGCGTTACGGTCGCCGCCACGCCTCCACCAGACGCTCGGTGCTGCGCAGAGCCACACCCTCGGCCTCGAGCGCCGCGCTCTCCATCGCCATGATCGGCATTCTCCGGCCCGCCGCGTTACGCCGCCGGTCACGGGCGACCCGCGAGAGCGCGATGGAACTGGTCGAGGTGATTGTCGTCGTGGCCGGCCAGACTGGCCACCCAGTCGCCGAGCGTCAAGCGGCCGCGGCCGAGATGGATACCGACGCGCTGCCATTCCGATACGGCCAGCGACTCCAGGAGCGTCAGCACTTCCGCGCGCCGCCGCCGGAATGACGCGAGCGCGAGCCGAGCATCGTTGCGCACGTACTGCCGCTCCTCGACCCACCGGTCGGGGTCGAGCGGATGCGGAATCGAGCCCCCGATCCGCCAGGGCGCGAGATCACCGGGCGTGGCCCCGACGACGAGGATGCGCGGCTCGTCGAGCGCGACGATCGTGTGCAAGCGCACCTGGAACAGCTCCTCGACGTCCCGCAGATGACAGAGGATCTCCTTCGCCGACCAGTTCCTCGCGTCGGGACGCCTCCCCAGCTCGGCGTCGTCCCGATCGGCGATCGCCTTGTCGAGCTCGCCGGGCGTCCGCCGGAGACGGCTCAGGCGGTCCGCGACCGGCAGCGTCCGATACTCATCGAAGGTCGGCATCGAAGCCTCCGCGCGCAGCTCGTACAGAGCCTGGAGGTTAAGCCAGAACTGCGGGCTCGTCCCGAAAAGTGCGCCAGCCGCAAGGCGGTATCGCCGGTGACGGCGCGGGTGCCGTTGAGTATGCCGGTCACGCGGTTCGTCGGTACCGCAAGCTGACGGGAAAGCTCCGCCGCGCTCATGCCGAGAGCTTCCAGTTCCTCGGCCAGGTGCTCTCCGGGTGAATTGCTGGCGCAGCCATGTCAACCCTCCTAGTGATAGTCAACGATCTCCACGTTCACGGGCCCTGGAGATCCTAGAGTAATTCATGACTGACGATGAAGCGAAGTGGAGGGCGAACATGTGCAGCAGGAAGCGCTCGGACAGCACCTCGCACGCCTAGATGCCACGCCGGCCTATACTTGGTCCGCTTGCGCCGTGCACCCTCAACGCGGAGGTTCGCCGATGCGCCATCTCATCCTGTTCACGGTCGCCTGCCTGCATGCTGATCGGCTCGTTCCCGGGCCCCGTCGCCGCTCACCGTCCCACGCGATCCGCCCCATCAGCTCTACCAGGTCGGCGACTTCACCCTGGAGAGCGGCCAGGTCATCAAGGATTTCGCCATCTCCTACGTGACGCACGGCACGCTCAATGCCCAGAAGTCGAACGCCATCCTGATGGTCACGGCGCTGTCCGGGCACCACCATCGCCTCGACTTCCTGATCGGTCCCGGCAAGGCGCTGGACACCACCAAGTACTTCATCGTGGCCACCGACGCGATCAGCAATGGCCTGACGACCTCGCCCAGCAATAGCAAGGCCCAGCCTCGTATGCAGTTCCCCGGTTCACGATCCGGGACATGGTCCATTCCCAGCACCGCTTGCTCAAGGATAAGCTGGGCATCGACCACGTGGTGACGGTGATCGGGCCCTCGATGGGGGCATGCAGGCTCTGCAGTGGGGAGTGAGCTATCCGGAGTTCATGGATAGCCTCGTGGCGCTGGTACCGCTGGCGCGGACACCGGCCTGGAGCGTGCTCATCGTGGACGCGAGCCGCAAGGCCATCATGCTCGACCCGGCGTGGAAGGGGGAGACTACACGAGCCCGCCGGTCGAGGGCATCCGGCTCTGGCGCGATATCGTCGGCTTCGCCGCCGCCCGCACCCCGGAGATGTACCGCTACCAGTTCGGCAAGCCGCTCGACGTGCTTCCCTGGCTCAAGGCCCAGGAGGACTCGGCCATCACGGTATTCGACGCCAACGACTACATCTACCAGACGTGGGCGTACGAGACTCACGACGTGGGCACGACCCCTGGAATGAACGGCGACTACGTCAAGGCGCTCCGGGCGATCAAGGCCAAGACGCTCATCATGACGGGGGTGAAGGACCTGCTCAATCCCGAGTGGGAGCCCCTCGAGGCCGCCCGCTACATTCGCGACGTGCGCACGGTGACGATCAACCCCGACTCCATCACCGGCCACTTCGCGGCCGGCGGCTTCCAGCCCGCGGACGTCGAGCAGATCAGCGTCGAGGTCGAGCGCTTCCTCGACATCGTGACCCAGCGGGGCGCCCGGCTGAAGTAGCGGGGGCCGGCGCCGGAACCAGTTTGACCACCACGGTCTGCTGGGTTGACAACCACTGCCTTCCGCCGCATCGTGGCGGGCAGCAGCGAGCCGGGCGTCCCCTGAAGACACCCCGCGAGTTTCGTCCCCACGCCCCAGCGCTGCAGTGGCCCCTTCCTGTCATGGCACGTCGGGAGGTCGACATGGCTCAGAACGGAACGCACGCGCTGATCACCGGAAGCTCTCGGGGTATCGGGAGGGGCATCGCCCTGAAGCTCGCGGAGGGCGGCGTCAGGGTCGCCGTCCACTACTACCAGAACGAGGCGGCCGCGCTCGATACGCTGGCGCAGGTGCGCAAGCGCGGCAGCGACGGGTTCGTGGTCCAGGCCGATGTGCTGCAGCCGGACCAGATCACCCGGATGTTTCGCACGGTGCGGGATCGATTCGGCAAGCTCGACATCTTCGTCAGCAATGCGCGGCCGGAGGCGCCCGCCTTTTTCTCCCCGCCGATGGATATCACCCTCGCGCAGTGGGACACGGCCTTCGACTCCCAGGCCAAAGCCTTTCTCGGTCGGCGTGCGCGAGGCGATTCCCCTCATGGGCACCGGCGGGAGAATCCTCGCCATCACGTACGCCGAGGGAAGCCGTACGGGCGGCCTCCAGCCGTGGGTCGGCATGGGATCCGCCAAGGCGGCGCTGGAGTCGCTCGTTCGGTACTTCGCGGTGGCGGTCGCCAAGCGCGGAATCACCGTCAATGCGATCAGTCCTGGCTGGACCGAGGACAGCGTCTTGAACACGCTGCCGCAGCAGGTCCAGGATCTGATCAGGAGCTGGCACACTCGGGGCTGGACGCCGATGGGCCGGCTTGGCACGCCGGAGGATGTCGGCAACGTCACCGCGCTCTTCTGCTCGGCGGACGCCGGCTGGATCACGGGCCAGGTGATCTACGCCGATGGCGGCGCGTCACTGATGAATCCGGAGATCCCATCCGAGATCCAGCTCTAGAGCGATGATAAGGGCCCATCTGCTTCGTTGGCGCCCTCGGCAGCACGGCTCAACGTACAGAGAGTACGCCTCGCCGTGCTGCCATCGGGCGCCGCCTCGCAGCTGGACCCTTCTCATCGCTCTAGCCGGGTTTCTCCGACAGGCTCGACGGGCTCGTAGTCATCGGTCAGGCACGAGCAGCTTTCTGGAGGCGGCCGGCTCGAGTGAGGCGCGGCCTCGCTGCGCTGATCGCGGCGGCACTCGCCGCCGGGTGCGTCGGCACGGTGCCGCTCGGCGAATCGCGTTCCGCGGCGCTGCGCCGACTTCCCGCCGAGCCGTCGGCGGCCTTCCTCTACGTGGCGCTCGGCGACAGCACCGTCGACGGCGAAGGCGCCAGCGCGCCCGATCGCCACTATGTGGGCCGGCTCCACGAGCGGCTCCGCACGGTCTATCCGAGGGCGCGGCTCGTGAACCTCGGCGTGGGCGGCGCCACCGCTGCCGGCGTTCTGAGCTGGCAGCTCACGCAGGCCCTCGAGCTCCGGCCCGATCTCGTCACGCTGTCGATCGGCCCCAACGACATCACCCGCGAGCGAAGTCTCTGGGCCTACGCCCGCGACATCGACGGAATCCTCGGAGCGCTCATCCGCGGGACGACGGCCGTCGTCGTGGTCAATCTCATCCCGGATCTCACCGTGACGCCGCGGTTCAAGGGAAAGGAGATCGAGCCGCTCGTGCGCAAGCGCGTCGTCGCGTTCAACGAGATCCTGGCGAGCCGGGCGCACGCGTACGGGGCGGAAGTCGTGGACCTCTACAGCGCCAGCCGACAGGAAGTGCCGAGACGACCCGAGCTCATCGGGGCCGACGGCTATCATCCCTCGGACGAGGGCTACGCGCGGTGGGCCGAGCTGATGTGGGCGGCGATCGAGGGGCGGATCGCCCGCTGAGCCTTCCGAGTGACAAGATTGCGGTCATGGCGTGCTGACCTGACTCATCAGCCTCAGCGGCCGGTGTCGAACTCGTGGAGCAGCGCGTGGTACGTCTCGGTGAGATAGGGCTCGAGGCGCGACATCCGCGCCAGGGCCGGACGCGCCCGCGCCGTGAGCCGGCGCCCAACCTCGTCCGCTTCCTCGACGAGCGCTTCCGCGTCGAATCGCGTCGGGTGGCCGTGCTCGAACACGACGGCGCCATTGACGATGACGCGATCGACGGCAGCGCCTGACTCCCCGTACACGAGCTGCCAGACGGGGTCGTTCAGCGGCACGAACTCTGGCGAGCGGGCGTCCAGCATCACCAGGTCCGCTCGCTTGCCCGCCTCGATGGAGCCGATCTCGCGGTCCAGACCGAGCGCCCGCGCGCCTCCGATCGTGGCCATGCGAAACGCTTCGCGCGAACCGATCCATCGCCCGCCATCCCGCTCGCCGAGCCGATGGACCACCGCGGCGAGCTTCATCACCTCGAAGAGCGAGGTCGTCGAGCCACAGTTCGGGCCGTCCGAGCCGATGCCGACGGCAACGCCCCGCCGCAGGAGCTCGGGCACGCGCGCGATCCCGCTGCCGAGGTACAGATTGCTCAGCGGATTGTGCGAGATCGCGGCGCCATGCTCGGCCATCAGGTCCAGGTCGCGGTCGTCGAGCCAGACCGCGTGCGCGCCGGAGAAGCGCTCGCTCAAGAGACCGAGCGCCGCGATGTGCTCCACCATGGTCCGTCCGTACAGGCGCCGCGCCGCGACCGCCTGTGGTCGGGTCTCGAGCAGATGCGTGTGGACCGAGAGGCGATGCGTCGCCGACGCCTCGGCGACGAGCGTGAGCATCTCGTCGGAGCAGCCGAAGCGGCGTCCACGGGCTGAGGCATACCGAGACCCGACCCTCCGCCCCGTGCCAGCGGCGCGCGATCGCGAGGCAGCGCTCCACCAGCTCGCGTCCGGGCGGCGACGGCGCCGCGCCCAGCACCTCGGCGCGCAGCGCGTCGGGCAGGCGCTCGACGTACCCGGGCATCGTGTCGCCAAAGGGACGATCGGACACCATGGGACCGACGACGGCGCGGACGCCGCTGTCGACGATCGCGCGGATCGCGGGCACGGTCGCATCGATGCCCTGCGCACCGTTTTCCAGCACCGTCGTCGTGCCGTTCTTCAGCATGCGCAACACGCCGAGCATGGTCGTCACCCAGGTGTCCCGCTCCGTCCAGCCGTCGGTGCAGGCGCCCAGGAACGGCCGTCGGACGTCGAGCGGAAGGCGGTCGATCAGCCCAGGAATCAGCGTGCCGTAGAAGTGCGCGTGCGCGTCGACCAGGCCGGGGATGACGAGCGCGCGCGCCGCGTCGATGACCTCGTCGCCCGCCGCGCTTTCCACCCGCCCGGCATCGGAGCCCCATGCGACGCGCGCGATGCGGTCGCCTTCGACGACGATCGTCGCGCGCTCGGCGCGGACATCGTCGCCGGCCGGCGTGACGACCATCCCATCGCGGATGACCAACGCCATCGTCAGCTCCGCGCGGCCGCCGGCCCGGCGAGCATCGTGCCGCCGACCCCACGCCCGCCTTGCAGGATGAGGTTCAGCCGCTGGCGGTCCTGGAGGACGCGGATGTCGTCGAGCGGGTCCCCGTCGACGACGAGCAGGTCCGCGAGCGCGCCCGGCGCAAGCACTCCTACCACCCCTCGCGGTGAATCGCGCGCGCGGCCACCCCGGTGGCCGCGCCGATCGCGTCGTGCGGGCTCATGCCCTCGCGCACCATGAACTCCAGCTCGCGCGCGTTGGTCCCGTGCTCGTACCGGTTGCCGATGTCACCGCCGGCCGCGATCGGGATCCCCGCCTCGCGCGCCCGGCGGAAGCTGTCGAGCCACAGCGGCTTGTTGACGTCCATCTCCTCGCGCTGCTTGGGCGCGAGGCTCAGCGTCGCGCCGAGCTCGATGACGCTGTAGAGCGTCGACAGCGTGGGCACCAGCACCGCCCGGCTCGCGCGGAACAGCGCGAGGCCCTCTTCGTCCATGCGGGTGCCGTGCTCGATGGTGTCGGCGCCGGCTCGCAGCGCGAACTTCACCGCCTCGTACGACTGGCAGTGGACGGCGACCGTGCGGCCCCAGCGGTGCGCCTCGTGGACCGCCATCGTGATCTCGTCCTCGTTCAGCGTCGTCATCCACGTGTGCGCGTGCGGGCTGCCCTCGGCGCCGCTGGCGCCGAGCTTGATATTGTCGACGCCGTTGCGGATCTGCTGCCGGATCGCCTTGAGGATCTCCTGCGGCCCGTCCACCCGAAGGCCGAACCCGCAGCACGTCTCCCACGGGACCGGCAGCGTGTCGGCGAGCCCGCTCGTCGAGTGCAGCACGCGGCCGCTCGCCACCACCCGGGGGCCGCGGATCCGTCCCTCGGCGACCGCGTCGCGGACGGCGGCCGCCACGTTGCCGATCGTGCCGAGGTCGCGCACGGTGGTGTAGCCGGCGTCGAGGATCTTCGACGCGTTGAGCACCGCGTTGATCGCCGCCGTCTCCACCGTGCACCGGTCGATGTCCTCGAGCTTCCGGAATCCGGAGTAGATGAGGTGCGCGTGGCAGTCGATCAGCCCCGGCATCACCGTCTTGCCGGCCACGTCCATCCGGCGCGCCTCGTGGGTCCGCGCCGGGCCGAGGTCGGCCATGGCGCCGACCCGCGCGATCCGGCCGTCCTCCACGAGAACGAAGCCGCTCTCGATCGGCGCGTGGTCCATCCCATCGATCACCCGGCCGTTGACGAAGCAGACGGGCTCACCCGCGGGCGGCGTCACGCCCGTCCTCCGAGCACCTGCTCGAAGACGCGCAGCAGATTGTCGCCGAGGATCGCACGGGCCGCCTTGTCGTCGTAGCCCCGCGCGACGAGCCCGCGCGTGACGTTGAGGCACTTCGCCAGCGAATCGAACTCCGGGGGTAGTGGAATTGCAGCGCCTGCGCCTCCGTCCCGGTCCACAGCGTCTTGTACACGTCGCCGGGCCACTGCTCCATGCAGTCCGGACCGAGGCCGACGTGCTCGGGACCCACGAGGCGCACGAAGTGATCGATGTGGTCGAGGAACTGGTCGAGCGTCGCCGTGTTGGAGCCCGAGATGAACATGTTCAGCATGTGGACGCCGATCACCCCGCCGCGCTCGGCCAGCCCGCGCGCCAGGTCGTCGGTCAGGTTGCGCGGGTGCGCGCAGAGCGCGCGCGCGTTGGAATGCGAGGCGATGATCGGCATCGCCGACGTCTCGATGGCGTCACGGGTGCCCTCGTCGCTCATGTGCGAGACGTCGATCACGATGCCCAGGCGATTGAGCTCGGCGATCGCCGCCTTGCCGAACGTCGTCAGCCCGCCGCCGGCGCCGACGGAGACCCCGTCGCCGAGCAGGTTGCGGCCGTTCCAGGTGAGCCCGATCGATCGGATGCCGAGCCGGTGAAACATTCTCAGAAGACCGAGGTCGTCGTCGACCGGCATGGCGCCCTCGAAGCCGAAGACGACCGCCACCTTCCCCGCCCGCTCCGCCCGGCGGAAGTCGCCGGCCTCGAGCACGAGCTGCCAGTCCGGCGTCTCCTCGAGCTCGGAGTACCAGTAGTCGAGCGCCTGGAGCGCGAACTTCGTGGGCTGCAGCGGCCGGATGTTGCGGAACGCGAAGGTCGAGAAGTACGGCGTGTCCCCGGCCACGTGCTCGCAGACCGCCTTGACGCCGCCCGCCCGCAGCAGCGGCAGCTGTCGCCGTCCCGCCACGCCCTTCTCTCCGCGGCTGCGGCCCTCGCTGACGCCCGCGATGAAATCGGTGTGACCCGCGAACACGAAGGCCTCCGCGTGGAGCCGTCGCGCGCGCTCCTCCTCGGCCCCTGACAATGCACGCATGGGTCGCCTCGTCGCGAATGAGCGGTCAGTGGGTGGGCGCGTACCGCCCGGCGAGCCGGTGGATGAGCGCCTGGAAGGTCTTGTCCGCGAGGTACCCGAGGGTGCCGAGGGTGATGATGCCCACGAACACCACGTCGGTCTGGAACCACAGACGCGAGTTGAGGATCAGGTAGCCGAGCCCGGTGTCGGCGGCGATCATCTCGGCCGCGACCACCGTCGTGAACGACAGCCCCATGCCCACGCGCATGCCCGTGAAGATGCCATGAAGGCTCGCGGGCAGCATGACGAGCCGGAACAGCTGCCAGCGCGTGGCGCCGAGGCTCTGTGCCGCCCGGATCTTGTTCCGCGGCACGCTGAGGACCGCGCCGAGCGTGTTGAGCAGGACGATGAACGTCGTCGTGTAGGTGATGAGGAAGAGCTTCGAGCCCTCGCCAATACCGAACCAGATCAGCGCCGGCGAGAGGAGCGAGATCGACGGGACGAAGCGCCCGAACTGGATGAACGGGTCGAGCGTGCGCCGCGCCAGCCGCACGGATCCCATCAGCAACCCGAGGCCGGCGCCGATGGTGCAGCCGAGCACGAAGCCTGCGAAGATCCGCCGCAGGCTGACGACGCTGTCCGTCAGCAGCCGCCCCGAGAGGATCTCGCCGACCAGCGCCTTGCCGACCATGACCGGGGTCGGGAACAGCACGGGCGGGAAGAACCTCGCGCTCACGACCTGCCAGACGAGCAACAGGGCGCACACCGACAGCACCGGCACGAGCGCGGCCGGGACGCCGAGGCGACGCCGCCTCGCCGCGGTCGTCGGCGGCGCGGGCGCCGCCTTCGCGGCCGAGACGGCGTTCATCGCAGCGCGCCGGCGCGGCGCACTTCCTCGCTGACCATGTCGGCGAGCCGCTCGTAGAGCGCGCCGACGGCCGGATCGCCCCGCCGGCGCGGGCGCGCCAGATCGACGGGGACGATCGTCTTCATCCCCGCCTCGGGGCCCGCGGTCATGAGGCCGATGCGGTTCGCGAGCAGGATCGACTCGCCGATGTCGTGCGTGATGAAGAGAAACGTCCGCCCGGTCTGCTGCCAGATGCCGATGAGCTCGTCCTGCAGGATGCTGCGCGTCTGCGCGTCGAGGGCCGCGAACGGCTCGTCCATCAAGAGGATCGGGGACTCGCACACGAGGGCGCGCGCGATCTGGATCCGCTGCTTCATGCCTCCCGAGAGCTGGCTCGGGTACTTGTGCCCCTGCCCGTGCAGGCCGACGAGGTCGAGGTAGCGCTCGGCGGTGGCGCGGCGGGGCCCCGCATCGACGCCCGCGAGCCGGAGCCCGAACTCCACGTTCTCGACGGCGGTGAGCCAGGTGTAGAGCGAATCGTCGCCCTGGAAGACGACGGTGCGCTCGACGCCGGGCGCCGTCACCGGCCGGCCGTCGACCCGGACGGCGCCCGCCGTCGGCTGCTCGAAGCCGGCGAGCAGGTTGAGCACGGTGGTCTTGCCGCAGCCGCTCGGTCCGAGCAGGCAGAAGAACTCGCCGCGCTCGATCGTGAGCGACAGGCCCTTGAGCACCAGGGGGTGCTCGCCGACCCGGCCCGGGAAGCCGAAGTCGATGTCGCCGAACTGGATGTACGCGGCCAGGGCTTACAGGTCCGTCTGCCCGGGCGCAACCGCCTTGAGCGGCGAGGCGTCCACCAGCTCGCTCCAGAACTTGTCGATGTCCGGAATGCTGACGCCGCCCTTGCCGACGATCCAGCGCGTGCTCGCCTTGTACTCGTTGATGCTGGCGCCCTTGAGCTCCACCACGTAGTTGAGCGGAGCCATCTGCTTCTTCATCTCCTCCGGCGCGAGCCGGAACGCCTTGCCGGCGATGGCGGCCGCCTCGTCCGGCTGCTCCTTGATGAACTTGATCGTGTCCATCAGCGCCAGCAGCGACTTGCCGACGAGCTCGCGGTTGGCCTTGAGCGAGTTGGTGTTGAAGATCAACGATTGCTTCTGGATGTAGACGTTGTCGTCGCCGGAGTAGGCGATGACGCGCGCGCCCGGGACGACCTCGGGCGCCTTCGGCACCCAGTTACCCCAGAGGAAGAAGCCGTCGATGTCGCCGCGGAACAGGGCGGGCGCCGTCTCGGTGGGGTTGATGTTCTTCACGGCCACCTTGCTGACGTCGATCCCGTGCTTCTCGAAGTACTTGTACATGAAGTACTCGGCCGACGTCCGCACGGCGGTGCCGACGGTCTTGCCCTCGAGGTCCTTCGGCGACTTGATGTTCTTCGACACCACCGCGCCCAGATCCTTGCCGGTCACGGTGAAGAGCGACACGAGGCTGATCTGCGCCCCCTTCGCGCGCGCGGGGACGAAGATGAACTCGGAGACCATGCCCGCGTCGAGGCTGCCGGCCACCACCGCCTCGAACGCCGGCGCGCCGCTCTCGAACATCTTGTACTCGGCCGGCACGCCGCGCTTCTCCATGAAGCCCTTCTCCACCGCGATGACGAACGGGGCGAACGGGGCGCTGATGCCGATGCCAAACGACAGCTTCTTGTCGGCAGCGTCCCCCGTCCCCACCAGCGCCAGCATCCCGATGAGGGCCGTGAACACCACGAGTGCGCTTCCGTCTCATTGGTCGAGTCCTCCCTGTCAGGCGTCCGCCGGCCGGTCCGCGACTCGGACCACGGACAGCGGGACAACGTTTTCAAAGAGCTGCAGGGCATGAGCGCGGCGCAGGTGCCGGACGGTGCCCGGCTCCAGTCGACCCGCAATGATTGCGTCCCTCAACGCGTCACCACCCTGTCCCCGATCAGTTTCGAGTCCGGAAGGTGAGGCAGCACGCCAGCGGGCTGGCTCGTGGCGTCATTGTTGGCGGCGAGCTGTTTCCCTCGATGTCGGACGGCCTACGTTATACCAAACGCATGGACACGGCCGCAAGGCCTCGAGGCTCAACCGTCTGCTTCGGGTTCCAGGCCCGCTGGGCTTCATCGAAGATGGCCACGTGTTCCATTGCAGGCCTCTCAGAATCGACCTCACCGGGCATTTTTCCGGGCATGCGAGCTGTAGCACGGCCGCGATGCCCGACCGGCGGCCCGATAGCGCCAGGCGCGAGCGCTGCCGGAAGCGGGACGACGCGCGGCTGAATCAGCTTCGCGTGACGTTCACTGGGTGACTTCGGACGAGTGGCGCCCTGTCGTCACGACGTGAAGGAGTAAGCACACCAGCGTGGCACTCGATTTGCCTCCCGTCGACCAGACCGCAGCGACCAGACGAGCACATCGCAGCGACCAGACAACGAGGACTTTTGCGCAAATGGAGGAGATCGCGATGACGTTCAAGCAATACGCCCTCATGGTGGCGGTCGGATGTCTTGGTCTATGCACCATCGGACTCCTGGCCCATCGTGGCGCCCTGACAATTCCGAACCCGGAACGAGCGGCGCTGACAGGCGCCCGCGCCGTGGCTCACGCCGAGCTCGAGCGGCTGGAAAGTGTCGTGCCGGCTGGGCGGGCCCGGGATGACGGTCTCTGGAAGGCCCATCTCCACCTCGTCGAAACGGAGCTCGCGGCCGGACACGTCGATGTCGCCGTTCGCGCCTGGCACGACGCCTATGGCGCGGCGCTGGAAAGCCGCAGCTGGGAAAGCATGATCGCCGTCGGCGACGCCTTCATGAAGATCGGTCACGCAGCGGGCACGCCTGGCGGCGCGCGCATGAACGCGCGCGAAGCCTATTTGACCGCCCTGATCAGAGCCCGACGCAACCACTCCGTCGACGGCGCGCTCCGGAGCGGGGAGGCGTTCGCGGGGCTCGGTGATCGCGCCCTCGTCGAACAGAGCCTCTACATCGCAGCGCAGCTTGCCACCGGCAACGAACAGGCGCAGCAGAGGGTGAGCGAGGCTCGGCAACGCTGGGCGGGGCGGCAAACCGTGGCAGGATCTTGAGGAGCCAGCTGGTCAGTCCTTCACGGCCTGCGCGGCGAAGCCGATGAGCGCCTCGGCCAGCCCGGCCGGATTCTCCATCTGGAGCGCGTAATCGCCCTCGACGTCGATCACGACTGCGTTCGGCCAGCAGCCGGCGATCTCCTTGGCCTCCGCCGCGGTCAGCTCCGAGCTGTGGGCGCCGCGCAGGATCGCCACCGGGCAGGCGGCCTTCGCGGCGTACTTCCGGAGGTCGTCCGCCATGTGGGCCAGCCCCATCGCCACGCGGACGCTGTCGTACTTCACGGCCACGCCCTGAGCCGGTGGAGACCAGGTTGTGCTCCAGCCGATGCTGCAGTGCCGCCTCCCCGTCGCGGGGCCGGCTCCCGCGCAGGTATTCGAGCGCGGCCTGACGCGATGGGAACTCCGTCGGCGACGCGAGCATCCGCTGCGCCGCGCCGAGCACCTTGACGGTCGCCTCGCGGGTCGGGAAGAAGTTGCTGGGATGCGGCCCGCCGACGAGCCCCAGGCCCTGCACGTGCTGCGGGTGCGTTGCCGCGAACACCTGCCCGACCCGGCCACCTAGCGACTGGCCGGCGACGATGGCGCGGTCCAGGCCCACCACCCGGAAGAACAGCGCCAGGTCCTGGGCGTACTCCTCCGCCGAGTAGTCGCCGTCGGGCCGGCCGCTGTCGCCGTGGCCCCGCTGGTCGAGGGCGTAGACGTGGAAGCGCGAGCCGAGGGCATCGGCCGTCCCCTGCCACATCCGCCCGTAGCCGGACGAGGGATGCAGCAGCACCAGGTTGGGCCGGGGGCCCGGCCACTCGTAATAGTGAATCGCGAGCCCGTTTGGCAGGGTGACATCCTTTTCCTGGAAACCGCGCGCGGCGCCGGGCATCGGGTCCTCCCGCGGGCTCATCGCCCGCCATCCATCGCGAGCACGATCTTGCCCGTCTGCGCATCGCTCAGCATGTAGGCATGGGCGTCGGCGAGCCGCTCGAACGGGAACGAGCGGTCGAGCACGGGCTTGAGCTTGCCCTTGCCGAACGCGTCGAGCAGATGGGCAGCGAACCGCTCGCTGCACGCGAGCGATTCCTCCGGGGTGCGCGTGCGGAAGGTGACGCCGATGATGCTCGCGCGCTTGCGCGCCACCTCGTCCAGGTCGCAGTCGCCCACCCGGCCGCCGCTGCGGCCGACGCTGATCAGCCGGCCCTTGAGCGCGAGCGTGCGAATGCACCCGGGGAGCAGCGGGCCGCCGACGTGGTCGATGATCACGTCCACCCCGCTCGCCCGTCGTGCGCAGCACGGCGTCCGGCCAGCCCGCCTCGCGCGTGTCCACGACCTCGTGCGCGCCGAGGGCGCGGAGCGCAGCGGCCTTGGCCGGGGCTCGCGTGGTCGCCACCACGGAGCTCGCGCCGATGTAGCGCGCGATCTGGATCGCCGCCGTCCCCACGCCCGACGAGCCCGCGGTGACGACCACGGCCTCGCCCGGCGCGGTGGCGGCATTGGTCACCAGCGCGTCGTGCGCGGTGACGAAGACGTTGGGAATGGACGCGGCCTCGGCCCACGACAGGCCCTCGGGCACCCGCATGAGGCCCCGCGCGGACGCCAGCACATACGGCGCGTAGCTGCCGGGGCTGCGGCCCATGACGCGATCCCCGGGCTTCCAGCCGGTCACCCCGTCGCCCAGCGCGGCGATCTCCCCGGCGAACTCACCGCCGGCACGCGCGGGGTTGCCGGAGCGCATCTCGGCCCCCGGATCAGCTCGCCGCGATTGGTGCCGGCCGCCCGGACGGCCACGAGGACCTGGCCGGCGCCGGCGGCCGGCACGGGAGTCTCGCGCAGCTCGAACACGGCGCCCTTGGAACCGGGAACGGTGAACCACGCCTTCATCGTCTGTGCCATCCGCGGGTCTCCTTCGCTAGGCTCGAAGGCTACGCGCGCGCCATCTCCGCGCGCGGCGGCGGAGCGTCCTCGTCGATGGTGGCGGGCGCTGGCTCGCGGGTGCCGGCGTCGATGCCGCGCACGATGTCGACGACGATCTCGGACACGGGGGTCGGCACGCCGGCCTCTCGGCCCTTGGCGACGACGTGGCCGTTCATCTGCTCGATCTCCGTGCGCCGTCGCTTGGTCACGTCCTGGCCCATCGACGACCGCCAGTTGCGGCCCGACCCGAGGGCCGGCGTGACCTTCTTGTCCAGCTCCGCGTAGACGTCGGGACGATCGGCGCCCGCCCAGGTCTCGGCGGGGAAGGCGCCGATCTTCGGCACCCGGAATCCGAGGGCGAGCCCCACCCGCGCCGACTCGGCGGCGAGGCGAATGCTGACGGCGCGACCCGACGGCATCGCCATGATCTCGGCGGTGCCGAGGCCGGACATGGCCTGCACGGGGTTGCCCATGGCGTTGGAGCAGAGCTTCGACCAGCGCTCGCCCCAGAGGTTGTCGGTGGCCTGGGCCCCGTCGACCACCGACAGCATCTCCGCCAGCTCCTTCACGCGCGCGGAGATGCGCCCGTCGTGCTCGCCGGCGCGGAAGACGTCGTGGCCCGAGGACGACCCGCGCTCGGCGCCGCGCTCGACCTCGCCGGGCTTCCACAGCGCCACGCCGATCTTCGACATGACCAGTCCGACCGCGCGGTCGGCGCCGGCCATCGCGGCCACCACGGGATCGTTCCAGCAGTTCTGCGCGGAGACGACGTACCCCCGCGGCCCCAGGTGGCGGGCGGCGAGCGGGGCGGCCCACGCCGTGTCGTAGGACTTCATGGTGACGATGGCGATGTCGAAGTCGGCGGGCAGGCGCGCCGCCTCGTGCAGGTGCACGGCCTTCGGCCGCGCCGTGAACGGGTCGTGCGGCCCGGTGACGGCGATGCCGCGCGCGTTGATCGCGTCGACCTGCTCGGCCCAGGGGTCGACGAACGTCACGTCGTGACCGGCGCGTGAGAGGAACGACCCGATGTAGCTGCCCACGGCGCCCGCCCCGACGAACAGGAGCTTCTTCATGATCGCGTCACCTCATCGTGTGGGATCGCCGCCCGGGGCCGGCGCCAGGCAAGTATACGCCGGCCACGTCGGCGGGCACGGAGCGCTCGCGCCGGCGCCGGAGCCGAATGCGCCTAGTCAGTAGCCTGTCGGAGAAATGCCGCTAGAGCGAGGTCACATCGCGGTCTGGCCCCCGTCCACGAACAGGCAGGTGCCGGTGACGTAGGAGGCCTCGTCCGAGGCGAGGAAGAGGATGCAGGCGGCGACTTCCCGCGGCGTCCCCGGCCGCTTGAGCATGGTGTTGCGCCCAAACTCCGCCTTGAACTCCTCGAACTGCTTGCCCGCCGTGGTGGCCCGGCGCTCGTGGAAGCGCGTGAAGATCGGCCCCGGACAGACGGCGTTGACGCGGATGCCCTCGCCGGCATGGTCAACGGCCAGCGCGCGCGTGAGTCCGGCGACCGCCGCCTTGGTCGTGTCGTACTGCGGGGGTGTTGCCCCGACCACGACGGAGCGGACAGAGGCGACGTTCACGATGCTGCCGCCCCGGTCAGCCGCATCTCCGGGATGGCCGCCTTCGCGCAGAAGGCATAGCCCTTGAGGTTGACGCCGAGGATCGCGTCCCAGCTCTCCTCGCTGGCATCGACCACCGTCTGATAGAGGCGCATGCCCGCGTTGTTCGACCAGCACGTCGAGCCGGCCGAGCTCGGCGCGGGCGCGCCGGATGAAGCCCATGGCCTCGGCTTCCCGCTCCGTGCGCGTCTCGACGAACAGCGCGCTGATCTCATGCGCGACCGCGCGCCCCCGGTCCGCGTCGAGATCCGCGATGGCCACGCGCGCTCCCTCCTCCGCGAAGAGCCGCGCCGTCGCCTCCCCGATGCCCGAAGCCCCACCCGTGACCGCCGCCACCTTTCCGCTGAGCCGTCCCATGCGACCTCCCCGGTGTGCGCCTCTGTGCGACGCCAGGACGATGCCCGGCGTCGTGTGGTTTTCGCTCTGCTCCTGAACGCGTCGTGTTCGCTGCCCTCGCAAGCCTAGCATTCCATCGGCGATGGCTCGCGCGATTCAAAGTATCAAGGCATTCACGGCCGCAGCCCCTGCGCCCGGCAATTCAACGGGCTTCAGTCCGGCGACATGATCGTGCGCGCACGGCGATCCTCGTCAAACGCTCGTCGGATCAACGACATTCCGGATCGACTGGAGATAGTCGAACGTCTGGTCATAGTAGGCGGGGATCCTCAGTTGAGTCATCGTCATCGCCCCGAGGCGCAACTATCACCATGCCCCTGCCGAGCCCGGGCCAGGAGGACCCGGTAGGCATTCTTGAGATAGCTCTGCCTTCGTCGCGAGAGGATGCGCTGCCACCCGGTGCCGCGAAAGGACCAATGCTGCCAGCCTTCAGGCGTGAAGCGGAAATCCGCATCCCACACCACAGGCCCAGTCCACCTCCAGTCCCTGGACACGGAACTCCGTGGCCACGTCCTCGAGATAGTAGGACGAGCGGACATCGTCCTTTCCGTTGAGGAACCAGTGCACGGGATTGACGGGAGTCTTGACGTCCAGCGCATACGGCTTAAGGCGTTCGGCATGCGACGACACCACAATGCCGTACCGTTCCGAACCCCGAGCCCTGCCGCGGAGCCAACTCCGCGCTGGTGTCAAGGTCTCGGGTCAGCGCAATCGGGTAGCGATCCTGGACGTGCCGCAGGGTCTCGCGGGCAGCACCGATCTCCAGGTCCAGCAGTTCCTTGACCACCTTCGACACGTTCTCGCTCCGAAACGATCGGATGGACGTGGCCAGGTGAAGGTCCGATTTGAACTCCACATGCTCCCGGGTTCGAAGGGCATCGACAATCTGACCCGCTCCGTACTCGCTGTCCACGAGTCGGTCGGACACATAGATCCTCCATTCAGGAAAGGATCGGGCCAGCGCTGTCAGCCACTCGCTGATCCCCCCTCACCCGTATTGATCTCCTGTCCGCCGCCCACGAGACAAATGACCACCGCCCAGTCCTCGTGCCGGTCGAGGCAGGAGATCAGGAACTCTGGCTCGACTGCTTAAAGTCCGCGCGACCCTTCTTCTGCCTCATGAAGTCAACCGTCTGCTTCAGGTTCCAGGCCCGCTGGGCTTCGTCGAAGATGGCCACGTGCTCGATTGGAGGCTTCTCCGCGTCGACGAGGCACTCATCGCGGAAGTGATGGACGTTCTGGATGAATGCTCGAACCTCGCTCAACGCTGCTCCCTTGCGTGCCGTCCTGCCGCGGAGGCGCTCCTGACGGACCTTGTCCCGCGCCAGGGCCTCCTGCAGAATCCCCACGAGAGGGCCGTTACCAGACAGGAACACACTGTAGAGCTCCATCCCTGTGATCGATGTGCTTTGTCGCGGCGTCAAGGCCGACCAAAGTCTTGCCCGATCCGGGAACCCCGGTCACGAAGCAGATGGCCTTCTGCGAGCGGGCCTTCGTCGCCAGCGACGATGGACGCGACGGTGCTTGCAGTCTTGCTGAGATTGGTGGCGCCCGCGTCGCTGCGCGAGATCTCGGTGACCGAATGCCCACGATAGAGCGCCAGCGTCGCTTCGATGATGGTCGGAGTTGGCTTGTAGCCACTCTCCTCCCATTGATCGATCCGAATCGCTGGCTCCTCTACGAGGCAGCGATCGCGATCGATCGTCCCCGCCAAACCTTCGGCGTTAGTCAACGAGACGTCGAACAGACGATCCGAGGGACGCGTGCCTGGAATGCGCTGCCGATCTCGGCGGGCCCGCGTGCAGATCAACACGGGCGCGATGTATGCATCGTGGCTGCCTTCATGGAAGTTGTGCAGGTCCAGAGCGTAGTCGACGACCTGATCCGCGTCCTGGGATGAAAAAGTCCGTTCCCCGACCTTGAACTCGAGGACGAAGATGACCGGCCCGATGATGACGACCGCATCGATTCGGCGGCCCATGCGCGGAACGGTGAACTCGAGGTAGAGCGCGCCGGCTGTGTCGCGCCAGGACGCGCTGGAAGAGTTCGGCCTCCTCGAGCCATGCCTCCCGCTGGAGTCCCGGTCAGGTCGAAATCGTTCCTCCGGGCCATTCGCGCGAAGATCTCGTTCGGGTCGGCTGCACAGAATTCCGTGAGCGTGCCCGAGTAGTAGGACCGCTGGGCGGCGGCACGAAGTGTAGGACCCTTCACGTAGGAGAAGTATAGTCCAGCGGCATTTCAGCAGACAGCGCCCGCCTCGCCAGGGCGCCAGCCTATGTTCGAGCGCTGCTGCTAATAAAACAGCCCTTCAATAGCTCGAATCAAAATGTCCCGCAACCCCCACTTTGCCGGTACCGCCAGGCCTGTCCACCGTCCTAGCCGCGGCGGATGTGCGGCCCAGCACGCCGCGCGGCGATGGCCCTTCTTTCCTTTGACTGAGTAGTAACGCATACGGTACTATTCAGGATGATCGCGGTTCGGGAATATCAACACGCTGACGGCCGCAGCCCCTTCGCCCAGTGGTTCAACGGGCTCAATGCACGAGGCGGCTGCCAAGGTCACGATTGCCATCACGCGCATCGGTCAGGACACACGGCCAACCTCAAAGGCGTCGGCGGCGGGGTCGTCGAATACAAGATCGACTTCGGCCCGGCTACCGCGTCTACTTCGGCAAGGACGGCGACCGCCTTGTCATCCTGCTCGGCGGCGGCACGAAAAACGCCAGACGCGGGATATCGAAGCCGCCCTGGCCCATTGGCAGGACTACAAACGCAGAAAATAGGAGGGCACCATGGCACTGACCAGAGACTTCAAGACAACCGTCAAGGCACGCGTTCAGCGCGATCCCAAGTTTCGCAAAGCTTTGCTGCGTGAAGCGATCGAGAGCGCCATTGCCGGCGATCTTGACACCGGCAAGGCGGTCCTGCGCGACTACATTAATGCGACAATCGGGTTCCCCCAGCTCGCGGCCGCCGTCGACATCCCGCCAAAAGCCTCATGCGCATGCTGGCACCGGCGGGCAATCCAACCGCCAGTCACTTTTTCGAGATTGTCGCCTTCTGCAACGGCGCGAAGGCGTTCGCCTGCGGGTAAGATCCGTCGCCGCCTGAATCCGGCACGGGGCATTAGCCATGAGCGGCGAAACGAAAGTCACATCGGAGAGGTCAACGACTTCCCGTTTCGCAGCGAGCGAGTGTTGAGGCGCTCGAGCACCTCGTAGCCGTTCAGCGCGGGCATCATGATGTCGAGCAGCACGAGGTCGACGGGCTGCGCGGCGAGCGGGTCCAGGGCCTGGCGGCCGTCGTTGGCGGTCACCACGCGTGTGTAGCCCTCGCGCGCCAGGCGCCGCGTCAGCGTGTAGCGATTGTCGTCGCTGTCGTCGACGACCAGCAGCGTGTAGTCCGCGGGGTCACCGCGGCGGGTTCCCGGGCACGAGCTTCTGGATCTTGGCCCGAAGTCGGGCGAAATCGATGGGCTTGGTGTCGTAGTCGTCACAGCCGGCCTCGAGCGCCCTCTCGCGATCGCCGGCCATGGCGTGGGCGGACACGGCGATGACGGGGATGTGCTTGGTCTCGGCTGCGGCCTTGAGCCGGCGCGCGGCCTCCCAACCGTCGATACCCGGCAAGCCCAGGTCCATCAGAATCAGATCCGGACGTTCGACGGCCGCCATGGCCAGGCCCCGCTCCGCGTCGGCCGCGATCAGCACCGTGAAGCCCGCCCGTCCGAGGCGGGTGCGCATGACGTACACGTTGTCGTCGTTGTCTTCGATGTAGAGGATCTTCATGATCTCCGCTCGGAGTCAGCGCCGGCCCGTCGGCGCTCGACCGAGGTCGTCAGCGCACGGCGAAGCTCGCTCAGGAGTTCATCGGGACCGTACCCCGTTTTAGGATGACGCGTTCGACGCCGCCGTTGAGACGGCGGCGGTCATCTCCAGTGAGGTCCTTGGCGGTGACGACGAGCACCGGAATGTCACGTCCGTCGGGACGGCTCCGCAGCTCGGCCAGGAACTCGAAGCCGTCCATCTCGGGCATCATGAGGTCGAGCACGATGACGTCCGGTACGGCCGTGGCCAGGCGCGCGAGCCCGACGCGACCGTTGTCTGCCTCGTCGATCGTCCACCCGTCACTGGTCAGGATCTGGCGGATGACCGCCCGGGTGGCCTCGTCGTCCTCGATGAGCAGCACGCGCCCGGCCGGGCGGCCACAGATGGTCCGCAGCAGGTCGAGCAGCCGATCGCGATCGATGGGCTTCACCATGTACTCGGCGGCACCGAGCGCGAGGCCGCGCCTCTTCTCGTCGAGGATGGTCACGACGACGACGGGGATGTCGGCCAGCGCGGGATCACCCTTCAGGGCGGCGAGGACCGTCCAGCCGTCCAGGTCCGGCATCATGATGTCGAGCGTGACGGCGGCAGGGCCGAGCTCACGCGCCCGGGCGAGCGCCTCGAGGCCACCGGCGGCGGTGACGACGGAGAATCCCTCCTTGACCAGAAAGCGCTCCATCAGCTCACGCACGGTGGCGTCGTCGTCGACGACGAGGACGAGGGGCAAGCGCCCGAGCGAGGCCAGCCGTGTCGGCCTCATCAACGGCGACGGCCTCTCCTCGTCGCCGGCCCGCTCGACGGTGGCGGGCAGGGAGATCGTGAACGTCGAGCCGTGTCCGGGCGCGCTCTGCACGGTGATATCGCCGCCCATGAGACGGCAGAAACGCCGGCTGATGGCCAGCCCGAGCCCGGTCCCCCGTACTTGCGGCTGGTCGACGCGTCGGCCTGCATGAAGTCCTGGAAGAGTTTCGCGGTCTGCTCCGCGGTCATGCCGATGCCGGTGTCCGCGACGGCCACGGTGACCAGTCGCCGTCATCCTGACGGCGCCGCGTCGCGGTGATCGTGATGAGGCCGCCCTCGGTGAACTTGGCGGCGTTGCTGGTGAGGTTGAGGAGGGCCTGACGCACGCGGGTGGGATCGGCGCGCATGGTGCCGAGGTCGGCCGGACACTCGACGTGAAGCCGGTTGCCGTTCTTCTCGACGAGGGACGGATCGTGGTGACGACGTCCTCGATGAGCGAGCCGATCGAGAGCGATTCGACATGCATCTCCATCTTGCCGGCCTCGATCTTGGACAGATCGAGGATGTCGTTGATGAGCGCCAGCAGATGCTGCGCGGCGCGGAGGATCCGCTCGAGCGGGTCGATCTGGTCGTCGTGCCCCAGGTCCCGCGCGTCCTCGAGCAGCATCTCGCTGACTCCGATGATGGCGTTCATCGGAGTGCGCAGCTCGTGACTCATGTTGGCAAGGAACTGCGATTTGTGCTGGCTGGCGAGCTGCAGCTCGCGGCCCTGGGTCTGGATCGCCTCGAACAACCGGGCGTTCTGAATGGCCAGGGCCGACTGCGTCGCAAACGTCTGGAGGAGCTCGACGGTTTGCTCGGAAAACGCGCCGGCCGTCTTGCGACGCACGACCAGCGCGCCGATGACTCGTTCCTCGCGTAACAGCGGTACAGCCAGGAGCGCGCGGAAGCCCGCCCGCTCGAGGACGTCGAGCAGGCGATAGGTCGGCTCGCTCGCCAGATCCGCGATCTGGACCGCTGCCCGAGTCGCCGCCGACTTCCCGACCACCGTCTCGCCCACATGGATCCGCGAGTCGCGCAGCGCCTCGATCAGCTCCTCGCTGATCCCGAAGTTCGCCCGGGGCACGAAGACCTGCTTCTTCGTCGAATTCGTAGATCGTGCCGCCGTCGGTTTTCGAGAGCTGGACGGCGTGGGTGACGATGGTGGTGAGCACGGTCTGTAGGTCGAGGGTGGAGCTGACGATCTGGCTGACCTCACCCAGCGTCCTCTGCTGCTCGAGAGCCTCCGCCAGCGCCCGCGTGCGCGCCTTCACCTGTTGCTCCAGCCCGGCGTACGATTGCTCGAGCTGCACCGCCGCGCGATTGATCTCCTGGCCTAGCGCTTCGAGCTCGTCCCCGGTCCGCACGTCGATGCGATGGGCGAGGTCGCCGGTTCCGATCCGCGCCGCCCCCTCCTGCAGCGCCCGAATCGGCGCCACCATACGGCGCGCGAGGAGGACGCTGGCCAGGATCGAGAGACCGAGACCGAGCACGAAGATGACGGCGCTCCGGATGATTGGCGCGCGCAGGGTGCGTAAGCGTCCACGAGTGGCCGCTCCACGAACACGAGCCACCCCAACGGGGCGATCGCCGCGTGCGTGGCGAGCACGCGCGTTCCCTGCAGGCCGTCGGCAACGCTGACCAAGCCCTGGTCGTCCGAGGTGGCGGCCACGCCCCGAGACCGCGCCGACTTCACCTGTGGAACTTCCGAGAGGTCACGGTTCTGGTGGACGAGCCGCGCATCCGAATGGGCGAACAGGCGGCCTCGCGAATCCACCACGTAGGCGTAGCCGCCTTCGCCGACCTCGATCTGCGCGATCAACTTGAGGACGGATTTCAGGTTGATCTGGGCCACCGTGACTTCGACCGCGTTCGTCCCCACCGGGACGGCGAGGGTGACGTAGGGTTCCGACCCGTTCCGGAGGTACACGGGACTGACGTACGTTCCGGTTCGCGCCTCCAGAAAGACCGGGGCCCGCGAGAAGTCGTCCTGACTGCCGATCGCGTCGAACTTCAGGCGGGACACTCGGAGCTGTTCCCTGCCCGATACGTCGAGGTGGCTGATCTCGGTGACGGCCGGGACGTTGCGCAGGAGCCGCAGAAAGTCCAGCTCGCGCTGCTCGGCCAAGGCCACGCCCAGTCCTTCTCGGAAGGCCATCCTGCTGCGGCCGACCCGGGTCGCCCCAGGATCGTCGGATGCGGCCTGGGTCGTCTCGCGAATCTGACGCTCGATGTCTTTCATGAACTGCTCGATGCGTGCGGCGGTCGCCACGGCTTTCGCGCGCTCGACACGGACGATCGCTCGCTGCGTTTCCTGGTAGGAGAAGTACAGCTCGACGAGGCTCGACGCCATCAACACCCCGCCGACCAGGACCAGCAGGACGACGACGTACTTCCTGAACAGTCGGCCCCGGGGCTCGCCGTCGCTCACCGCCGGAATGCGTCCGCGCGCAGCAGGATCTTGCGCGGCACCGTGATACCGAGCAGATCCGCCGTCTTGAGGTTGACGGCCAGATCGATCTTGTCGGTCCCTTCGACGGGCACGTCGGACGGCCGCGCGCCCCGAAGAATCTTGGCGACGAGACTTGCCGCCTGAAAGCCATGCGCGTAGTAGTCGGGTCCGTACGACACCAGGCCGCCGTGGCCGACCCAGAGCGCGGTGGTGAACACCGCCGGTACGCGGGCCGTGAGCGACGTCTGCAGGATCGCCGTGGGAATGTCGAGGTTGGAGGTCTCGGGAGCCAGCAGCGCGTCGCCCGGCCGCACGCTCCGGAGCGCCAGAGCCAGGTCCTCCGGAGTGAGCACGCCTCGCGGGACCAAGTCGAGCTTCAGCTGGGGCCCGGCGCTCAGCGCCTGGGCGACCATCGGCGTCGCGGTCGGATCACTGGCGTCGTGAATCACCCAGGCGCGCCGCACGCTCGGCACCAGGATCTTGAGGATCTCCAGACGCTTGCCCACCAGCTCGGCCTGGAGACTGGTGACGCCCGTGACGTTCCCTTCGGGGCGGGCCGGGTTCGCGACGATGCCGGCGGCCTCGGGGTCGCTGAGCAGCGTGAACACGATCGGGATGCGCGTCGTGGCGTCCTTGGCGGCCTGGGTCGCCGCGTACTGGCTGGTGACGATCAGGTCGACGCCCGCCTTGGCAAGGGCCATCGCGGCGGCGGGCATCGCGTCGAGCTTGCCTTCGGTGAATCGGATGTCGAATTTGAGGTTGCGGCCCTCCTCGAGCCCGAGCTCTCGCAGGCCCGCCTTGAGCCCCTCGACGGTCGGGTGACTGGCGGCCCACGCTTCGTTCAGGACGCCGATGCTGTGAACGCGGCGGGCGGGCTGGGCCCCCGCCTCGAGCGCGACGAGGGCGAGCAGCGCGGCGAGGACCGACGCAGCTTCCGCCAGCCGGCGGGACGTCATAGCGCGACGAGCTGATGGTAGGCGCTCTCGGATATCTGCCGCCAGCCGGAGAGCTGCTGCTGGAACTTCGTGAACGACGCGTAGACCTTTGCCGCCATCGGGCTCTTCTCGGACTCTTCCCGGAGGACGTCCGTCGTCAGCTTCCTGAGATCCCGCAGCACCGGCGCGGGCAGCGGGATGACGTCGACCTTGCCCTTGAACTCGGTCTTGAGCTTGTGGAGCCCGATGATGTTCTTCGCCTCGTATTCGACCAGACCATGCACCTGGCTCGCCCAGACGGCGTGATCCAGGATGCGCCGGACGTCGACGGGCAGCGCCCCGTAGGCCTTCTTGTTGAAGACGAACTCGAGCACGGTGGCCGGCTCGTGCCAGCCCGGATAGTAGTAGTACCGGGCCGTGTTCTGCAGATCGAGCTTCATGTCATCGTGCGGCCCCACCCACTCCGCCGCGTCGATCACGCCGCGCTCGAGCGCGGAGTAGATCTCGCCGCCGGGCGTGAGCACGACGGTGCCGCCCGCCTTGGCGACGACCTGGCCGCCGAGCCCGGGAATGCGCATCCTGAGGCCTTTGTAGTCGGCGAGCGTGTTGATCTTCCGCCTGAACCAGCCCGCCATCTGGGGACCGGTCGCCACGCCCGGGCGCGGCACGAGGTTGAACGCGGCGTAGGTCTCTTCCCACAGCTTCATGCCGTCGCTCTGGAAGTACCAGGTCGCCATGCCTTCCGGGTTCATGCCGAACGGAACGCTCGTGAACCACTGGACCGCGGGCTCCTTGTTCGCCCAGTAGTACGAGGCGCCCATGAACGCCTCGACGCCGCCCTGCGAGGCGGCGTCGAAGCAGCCGAGGGCTGGCATGATCTGACCGGCGGGAAACACCTCGATCCGCAGTCGCCCGGCAGTCATCTCTTCCACGACCCGTGCGACCTGATGGGCCGAGCCCTGCATCACATCGAGCGCCGGAGTCCACGTCGTCGGCATCCGCCACTGGAATTTGGGCTGGGCGATAACGTAGGGGGCGTCGACCACGGCGGCAGCACCGGAGACCGCCAGCACACCGCCCGCTTTGACGAGGAACTTGCGTCTTTCCATGGCCGACCTGCTCCTTGCCCCTTACGCTGGGCGCCCGATACGACTGAGGAGAATTGGCGACGGCGCCGTCTGTCGCCATCGCGATCGTCTGCCGATTTAGCAGCCGCGAGCTTCAGTCGCCGGATCAGGACGTCCCCGTATGACCGCGTGGGACCATGTGGCGGGGCGCGCTCGGCGGCTCGCGTGTCATCCGACTCCCCCAGGAGCCCGGCCGCGCGGATTATGGCACGAACATTCCCATATGTCATCGCTGTGCCGCCGGCGTCGCGCCTCCCCAGGGAACGCGCCGAGCTTCACGGCGGGCCATGGGCTGACGGTCGGAGCGTTCGGGCCGCTGGTCGCCCTGTTGGCCTTACGGTCGGTCCGGGCGTGGTCAAGCGACCGACAAGTCAATGACCCGCTGACGCACAATCACTTCGACAATTGCGTTCTGGCGCGTCCCAAATCATCCCGAAAGCTCTGACCCGATCAGCAGTCCTAAGTCATCAAAAGGATTGAGTTTTTGGAAGGAGACCGTCAGCAAGCCGCGAGCACCTCACGCGAGTGCTCGCTAGCCCCTTGAAATTGGTGGGCCGTCACGGACTCGAACCGTGGACCCGCTGACTAAGAGTCCCGACCGGCCGGAACGCAACAACACACAACACGATGTAAGTGTCTATGAATGCGAAGAGGACCTCTAGTGCATGGCCGGCTACATCGCGATACAGCGGCCGCTCGATGGGACCGCGACGCGTCGGTCGGGCCTGCAGCCGTGCCGTGCTCCGGTGCCGCCTGAACCTTCCACCAGCAGGCCGAGCACGCCGCCATCAGCGCGGGAGACGAGGATCTCGCTCGGCCGGCGTCCGTAGTCAACAAGGACGCAGCGCCAAGGACCCTGATCTCCAGAGCATCCTGGCCGAGGTCCCTCGGCTCCGGCGGCCTAGGCGCTCCGGGGGAGCGCGATTTCCAGGCGCCGCCCTGGTCCAGCGGCGTGAACCAGACGGCGGAGTAGTCGGTTCTAACCGAGGTCTCGATTCCGGCCAAACTCTACACGTGAGGGGCGGTCGGCCGCCCCACGGGGCGGCGCGCCTTTGATCATAGAGCCGGAATAGGCCGCCGGGGCCGGGCTCGGGTTGGACATCGCCAGCTACACGTGCTTTAGAATTCCGCCTCGCAGGCCATGAACCCAGATCGGGGCTCCGGAGCTCCCACGAGGCCTGCCGTCCCCGCCGTCACAGGCATAGAACGCAATTTTTGACGCTCCAACAGACGGCGCGCAGACGGTCTCCCCTGTAGAAGGGTCACATGCGGGCGGCGAGCCCGCGGTTGCCGGGGCCGCCGGACCTGGAAGGTGAACGGGTCCGACAGCCGCAGGACGGCCACCGGTCCACCGGGGCCCAAGTCCGGCGACCGTCGCTCGTCCGTCGTCGCGAAGAATGACGAACACTTTTCAAAGGAGACATCGCGCTATGACGGCTCTTTCGTGCGGAACTTCAACCGGATGCGCACGTCGTTCATCATCGAGGTCGTCACGTTCAACATCGACGAAGTGGAGGCCCTGGGCGGTGACCCGGCAAGGATCCAGGAAGAGGTCCCGAGTGCGTGAGCGGTCGACCCTCGCGATGTCGACGTTGAGAGGCAGTTGCTCTGGGACGGACGGGGGAGGACAGCCGTGACCCTGGGACGGACCTCGGTGTCGTCAGGCCGGATCCGCCTGATTGTCGCTCCGGCGGGCGGCGCCTCTCTCGCGGGCCACAGCCACGCCCCTCGTGCGCCCCCTGCGTTCCGCAGACTCCGAGTGCCGGCAGCACGTCACTCACACAAGGCAAAATCACAAAAAGGAGCCAAATTATGCGACGGTACATGACTGCAATCTCGATCGCCTTGAGCGTCGCGGCCATGCCGACGATCGGCAGCGCCGTAGAGATCGGCGTTCCGCAGCAACTGCAGCAGATTCAGCAGCAACTGCAAGCAATACAAGCCGCTCTGACCGGACAGGGAAGCAGCAGCCTGACGCAACGGTTGCAAGCGGTGCAAGCGGCGCTGGTCGGCCAGACGCAGCAACTGCAGACCCTGCAGACCGCAGTCGGGGGTCGCCAAAGTGCGCAAGTTCTACTTGACGCAGGAGAACACTTTCGATGGCGGTGAGGCGCCGAGCGCCTGTGCGGCGGGATACCATATGGCGAGCCTGTGGGAAATCTTCGACCCGAGTAACCTCGTGTACGATACAGCGTTGGGCCACACGAGCGGCGATGGCTCTGGGCCGCCCGAATTCAACATCGGCTGGATCCGCACCGGTGGCGGGTCCGGGGTCGGTCAGAATGATACGCCGGGTGAGCGCAACTGTGCCGCATACACCACCAATGATCCGGACAGCAAGGGAACCGTGGCAGCGCTGCGAACGAACTGGAGCTCAGGGGCTGGCGTCATCAGTCCCTGGGGCGCCAGCACCCGCGCCTGCGATCAGCCGGTTTTCGTGTGGTGCGTACAGAATTGATATCTAAGAGCTTGGCTTAGCGGGAGCGAGGCTCGGGCTCGAGCGGGAGGCCGTCCGGGGCAGGCCGGTGCGAACAATGGTGCGCCGACCGATGCGCCCCTCGGGTCGCTCCGGACGACCCTCACCGCCAGTCGTCCACGATGGACAACGACACCGCTGGCCAGATGCCGTGCTCCACGACGCGCCCGCAACGCCTCGGGCGGCCGCCGGCATCAGGCAATGAGCCCGTACGCCTTCTGCGAGATTCGCTCGTCGCCATGAACAGGACAGCCTTCGTGCTCACCGGAATCGCGGGAGTTCTCGCCGCCAGCCTCTTACCCGCGCTTGGCCAGTCCACGTGGGCGAGGTGGAGCACGCTGGCGCCGATGCCGACGGCGCGGCAGGAGATCTCTGTCTCGGTGCTCGACGGCAAGGTCTTCGCGATTGCCGGCTACGACGCGAATGGCCAGTCGACGGCCACGGTGGAGGTTTACGATCCGCGAACCAACGGTTGGCAGAAGGCCGCCCCCTCCCGATCGCCACGAACCACAATGCCGCCGCCACCGTCAATGGCCGGCTCTATGCCTTCGGGGGACGAGCTCACGCGCCTTTGTCTACGACGTCGGCCGTGACGCGTGGACCGAGGTCGCGTCGATGCGGCACTCACACGGCGGAACGCCAGCAGTGGCCGTGATCGGCGGGAAGATCTACGTGGCTGGCGGCACCGGGCCCGACATGGTCGGCCACGAGCTCGAGGTCTACGATCCGGGAGCGGACAAGTGGCAGGTGCTTGCTCCGATGGCCGTCCCGCGGAACCACACTGCCGGCGGCGCCATCGGGGGCCGGTTCTACGTCGTCGGAGGACGTGGCAGTCCCAACGCCTCGACCGCGCACGAGGCGTACGATCCGACGACCAACACCTGGATGACGCGTGCCCGGTTGCCGACCGGCCGTTCTGGCATCGCCGCCGGCGTCGTCGGCGGCCGCCTCTACGTGTTCGGTGGGGAGATCCCGCGGCTCTTCGACGAGGTCGAGGTCTACGACCCGGCCACCGATCGCTGGCAGTCGCTCCCGCCCATGCCCGATCCACGCCACGGTATCTTCGCCGGCGTGATCGGGAACACCATTTACCTCCCCGGTGGCGGAGTCCGGCAAGGCCTCGGCGCAACCAACGTGAACTCGGCTTTCCGCGTGAGTCCCTGACCGCAGCGTCCGGCTGCCTCGTCCGCCTCGTCTGGGACGCGGGCCACCCCATGAGCCGACGGCACGGCTGATCGGTCATCGGAGCGTGTCCGCGTGTTCGCCCGATCATCTGATGGAGAGCACAGCTTGATCGCTGATGTTCTGTCCGGCGTGACCGGCGCCCGAGAGGCACTCATCGTTGCGACGTTCGCGGCGCTCCTCGTGCTCCCCCGCTCGGCCAGCACCTCATCGCCTACTCGGGCGAAGCGCGCATGGCTCTCCTCGCCCGCGACATGATCGAGCGGCGCACCTTGTTCGGTGCGCGCGTCGAGGGCCAGCACTACCGGAACAAGCCGCCCCTCTATCCCTGGAGCATCGCCTTTGCTCTCGCTGCCGCGTGGCCGCGTGACGGAGACGACCGCGCAGATGCCGGTGATGTTGGCCGCCATCGCCACCGCCGTCCTCACCTGCCCCTCGGGAGCCAGCTCTTCGGCCGCCGCGCCGGACTCTGGCGGGACTGATCCTCGCGACCAGCGCGGGCTTCTTCAGCCATAGCCAGGTGCTACTGCCCGATATGCTCATGGCCGCCTTCACCACCGCCGCCCTCCTTGCGTTCCTGGCCCGGCCGGGCTCGCCATCTTCGCCGCCGTGACCCTGATCTGGCTCGCACCTTCCAATGTCCTGCGCCGTCCGCCATGGTCTTGGTGGTGCAAGCCAGGGCCACGGATCCGTGGGCGGCTGGATCCTCGCGGGAAGGCCGGAGAACGCGCGATCAGTGGACGTCCATGCCGGAGGGATCGATCCGCTCGACGATCTTGTGCCGGAGCCGCCTCCCCATCATCCAGCGGACGGCGAGCAGATCGGCGAAGGCCGAGAACGCCCGGTCGGTGACGCCGAACTTGGAGCGGCCGAACTTTCGCGGACGGTGGTTGACACGGACCTGCACGACGCGGAACCCAGCGATCCGGAGCAACGTGGGCATGAATCGGTGCATCCCCATGTACGGCGGCACCGCGGCCACGCACTCCCGGCGCATCACCCGCAAGCTACACGCGATGTCCTGCACCGCGTCACCGGTGATCGCCTTGCGGATCCCGTTGGCGATCCGCGACGATATCCGCTTGAGCCACGAGTCGCGCCGGATCTGCCGCCAGCCGACCACCGCATCGGCCTCGCCGAGGTGGGACATCAGCATCCCGAGGTCGCGCGGATCGTTCTGCAGGTCGCTGTCCATGGTGGCGATGATGCGGCCCCGCGCGGCCTGGAGCCCCGCGTAGAACGCCGCGCTCAGGCCGATATTCTCGGCGAAGCGGATCACGCGGATGCGCTGGTCGTCTTTGGCGAGCCGTCGGAGGACGTCGTCGCTCCCGTCCGTCGACCCGTCGTCCACGAAGATCACCTCGGCGGGCGCGGCGAGACCGGGCAGGACCTCGGCCAGCTCTCTCCATAGGACAGGCAGGCTCTCGACCTCGTTGTACACCGGCAGGACCAGCGAGAGCTCGACCTCGCCGCTCACGGACGCGCCGCCGGGGTGCCCACGAGCACCCGGATCCCGTTGACGTCGGCGCTGTCGACGATGGTCCACGTCTGCCTGGTGGTGACGAGGTCGCGCCAGGCGAATTCCTCGGCGACGACGTAGAACCTCCGCCCGGCCTCCGCGCGAGTCACCAGATCGGCGGGGTCTCCTATTCGGGTGATCGCGCGGCCCGAGTAGAACTGAATCGGCAGGGGTGGTACCGGTGTGTGAAGAGCTCGTCCTGGGCGCCGGCCCGCGCGGCCAGCCGCTCCGAGAGGCTCCTGATGTTGAACACACGGTTGTGCCCCGCCACGGCCACATGGGTCTCGAACGCAAGCATGAGCGCCACCGGCACGAACACCGCCGCGAACATCGCTAGCGCGCGCCCGGACCCGCGCCGCCGCGATCACCAGCAGCGCCCCGGCGAGGAGCAGCCCGACCACGGCGAGCTTCTGCGCGAGCGTCGGAGGACGAGCACGGCCCACTCGGGCGGCAGCCGGAGCGGGAGCAAGATCGCGCCGGCCAGGCCGACCGCCAGGGCGGCCCACACCCATCCGTAAAGTTGAAGCGACGCCGGCCGCGCGCTCGCCGCCCACCGGTCCCACAGCCAGCCCACCATGACGGCGAGCGCCGGAAAAATCGGCAGCAGATGGCGAACACGGTGGTGGGGAAGCAGCGTCATGACTACGACGTAGGCCAGCGCCCAGAACACGAGGAGGCGGAACTTCCGGCGTAGCCCATCGCCGAGTTCGGCTCGCCACCAGCCGTCCCGCAGAGCGACGGGCAGCAAGGGCGTCCACGGCAGAAAGCCGAGGGTGATCGGTTCTACCGAGAAGGTCAGATCCAGGTAGTGGCGCCATCCCACCAGGCGCGGACGCAGGAAGTCCCTGATGAGCACGGTCTCCACGTAGCTCGCGTCGCGCTGGGACGCGAATCCGACCGCCCACGAGGTAGAGATCGCGGCCACGATGGCGAGGCCCATCAGCGGACGGAGCTTTCGGAGGCCGGACCAGCCGTCCTCGGCGACCAGAAACGCCCCACAGGGCAGGAGCGGCATGAGGCCGGCCGGTCCCTTAGCGGCCAATCCGACCGCGACGCACACCCAGAAGAGGGCCATTGGCAGTCGGCGCGAGGCGCCCCCGTCGGCGACCGCGTCCCAGAAGGCGGCCACGCTGGCCACGACCCAGAAGGTTACCATCATGTCAGCCAGCGCCATACGCGCCAACCAGAAGTACCCGCAGGTCGTCGCGAGGATGAATCCCGTGAGGAGCGCCGCCCGCAAGCCAAACATCCGGCGCGCCAGGAGCATCGTCATGCCGACGCCCGCGATCCCGGACAGGGCGGCCGGCAGCACGGCGGTCAGCTCGGTCACCTTGCCGCCTGGCAGGGACAGCGCGGCGATGGACCAGATGAACAGCGGTGTCTTTGCCATCCGGACCTCGCCGCTGATCCGCGGGACAAGCCAGTCACCCGTCTCGAGCATCGTGCGCGCGAGGATCGCGTAGCGGGCCTCGTCGCCTGAATGGATGAGACGCCGGCCAATGCCCGGCAGGTATAGCGCCGCCGCGACGAGCAGCGGCAGCAGCAGCAGCGCGAGCCACCGCCGTCGATCCCACGTCCCTCCTGCGACGGGATTCATCACACGCGATCCGAGCGTAGGCAGCACTAAATTAGCCCCTCCGGCGGCGGTTGCCCTGTGGCCCGCGTCACCGTGACGTAGTCTGCCACACTCGGACACTGGCCGCGTCAGGAGCCGCGAGCTATTGGTCAAGAGTTTGGGGTTTACCCGGCTGTTTCAAGTGGTCCCCACACCAGGGAGACCCGATGATCCTGACCGAGTCCTGGCCTCGCCCAACAGGCTCGTCTATACGTTCAGGCGTCGGAGTAGGCGACGGCTTTCAAGTATCGCCAGGAGCCGCACGTACGCTTCTGGTGGGCCTGTAGAGGACGACTGGTTGAGATAGGTAGCGCCTTCCGCGAGCGGCCTCCCACTACCTGGGCACGATAACCGACACAGCAGCGGCCGCTCGGCGTCCGAGCAAGAGGCGGCGCGCGCCGCCGCGAGCGTGTCGGCGGGCGGCACGTTCGCCGGATGCAACCGCTGCCGATGCGGAATCAGCGGATCTGGTACCTGACGTCGCCGACCCCGTCACCGCGCACGTCCGTCCCCGTTCCGGGGACGCATCCGGATGCGGAGGCGATGGCCTCGTGGCGCCTGGCGAACAAGACGGAGGATCCCGAACAAGGGGCAGCGGTGGGTGGATCTCCTGGATAGCGTTGGGTCGGCCGTGAATGCGGTCAAGGACGCGATGCAGGCCCAACTTGGAACCAAACCGGGGGAGGAAGCAGTTCGGGCGCTTCCGCAGTAGCGGAAGCGCCCGAAAAGATTGGTGGGCCGTGAAGGAGTCGAACCTTCGACCCGCTGATTAAGAGTCAGCTGCTCTACCAACTGAGCTAACGGCCCGTCTCGCGGCTCGCGCCGCTTCCTGCGTGCTGCCGCTCACCCGGCGTGAGGTGGTGCGCCCAAGAGGATTCGAACCTCTGACCTTTAGCTCCGGAGGCTAACGCTCTATCCAGCTGAGCTATGGGCGCCCTTGATCCGCCGACCGCTCGACCCCACCTGGTACCGCCGACTTTCGGGATTGGGGTGACCGAAGGGGATCGAACCCTCAACCCCTGGAGCCACAGTCCAGTGCTCTAACCAATTGAGCTACGGTCACCGTCCCCAGGACGACAGCCAAGGGCTCACTCTACCGGATGATGCGGACCGGGTCAACGGCCGACGCCGGCCGCGGTGGCGCCCGGCCGCCACGCAACGCACGCCGGTGCCTATATCACCGACGAGTACATGAAGCTGGCTGCGGGGCTCGACAGGTAGCGGCGCTCGGGGATCAGTTGTCGATCGCCTTGCGCATCGCGCGCAAGCCCGCCTCGGGCGATCGCAGGGGCGTCTCGAGCAGCGCCTGGGCCTTGCCGATCAGGAGCCCGGCCTGGAGCGGACGCGGGGCCTTCTGGTCGAACGATGCCGTGTCCACGGGGGTGACGCCCGAGCAGTCGAGCTCGAACACCTTGCAGGCGAGGCGAGCGAACGCGTAGCGGTCGAGGATGCCGTCCCCGGCCAGGTGATAGACCCCCGGGCATCGCGCTCGCACAGCTCGACGGTGGCCTGGGCGAGATCGACGTTGTAGGTCGGGCTCGACACCTGGTCGGAGGCGACGCGCATGGGCTGGCCCTTCCGGCAATGGCGGATGAGCTGGTAGACGAAGTTCTTCGCCTGGCGCTCGGGACCGTAGACCACGGTGGTACGGATCGCCAGCGCGCGCGGCACCTCGGCGAGCACGGCGCACTCGCCTTCCCACTTGCTCCGCCCGTACGCGGAGAGTGGGTTGGCGGCGTCATCCTCGGCATACGGACCGCTCGCGCCGTCGAACACGTATTCCGACGAGTAGAAGACGAAGCCCGCGCCGGCGTCTCGTGCGGCGCGCGCGGCGGCAAGGGCGCCGTCGCGGTTGATCGCGAACGCTTCCTCGGGATGCTCCTCGCAGCGGTCCACGTGCGTGAGCCCGGCGGGGCAGAGCACCCAGTCGGGCCGCGCGGCCGCGACGGTGCGACCGACGGCGGCGTCATCGGTGATGTCCAGATGCGCCAGGTCCCCGATCGGGTGATGGCCGTAGGTGCCGGTGGCGTCGTGCCCGCGCTCGGCAAGCGCGCGGAGCAGCGCCGCGCCCACCTGGCCGGAGGCGCCGATCACGAGCGCGCGCATCAGGCGATGGTCTCCATGAAATCTGGACGATACCGGAGCCGGCCGCCGAGAGCAACCCGGGCGAGACCAGCCGACGGCTTGCTCGCCAAGCGGCGGCAGGTCTACACTCGGCTCGCTATGAGACCGGGGGTCATCCTGCTCTGGCTCGCGGAGGGCTTCGTCGTCCGGCTCGTGGTGGCGGCGATGCTGCTCTCACTCGCCGCCGCCGGGTCCGCGCGGGCCGGCAGAGAGACGATCTCGATCGCGGTCACCGAGCCGCAGCCCGCCACGCTCACCGGCGATCTCTACACGCCGAGCGGCAAGGGCCCTTATCCCGCCGTCGTCCTGTTCCATGGCTGCGGCGGCGTCACGCCGAACGTGCCCGCCTGGGCGCAGTGGCTGCAATCCGAGGGCTACGCGGCGCTGGTCGTGAACAGCTTTCAGGGCCGGGGACTGCGCAACCTGTGCGCGGACACGCGCCCGCTCACGCCCGCGGTGCGTGCCGCCGACGTCTATGCCGCCGCCGCGAAGCTCCAGGCGATGGGTGTCGTCGATGGCGATCGAATCGCGGCCATGGGCTTCTCGCACGGGGGCAGCACGGTGCTCGCGGCCTGGCGCACCCAGTCGACGCATCCGGACGTGAAGCTGCGTGCGCTGATCGCGCTCTATCCCGGCTGCGGCAGCCAGCAGCTTCCTCCGCCCGACGCGGCGCCGCTCCTCATCCTGGCCGGTGGCAAGGATGACTGGACTCCCGCCGAAAGCTGCCAGAAGCTCGCGGACGCGGCGCGCGAGGCGGGGCGCCCGGTCTCGATCGTGGTCTATCCCGACGCGCGCCATCACTTCGACGGCGCCGATCTGAAGAGGCCGGTCTTCGTCTCGATCGCCAAGGGCGGCAAGGGCGCGACCGTCGAGTACAATCCCAAAGCTCACGAGGATTCGGAGAAGCAGGTCAAGCAGTTCCTCGCGGCGCAGCTTCGGTCATGACGGCGGCGAAGCCTTCCGTGCTGCTCTGGCTGAACGAGACGGGCGTGTATCGGGAGGCCCTCGCCCATGCGGGGCTTCTCGATCGCGTGGACCTGCACACCTGCCGGGTCGGCGAAGATCCCCGGCGGATCTGCTCGCGCGGTGCGAGGGCATGCTGGCCGGGCGCGCCGCGCCGGGCGTGCTGGCGCGCGCGCCGCGGCTTCGCTGGATTCAGGCGCTCACGGCCGGGGTCGAGGGCTGGCTCGCCTTGCCTGACCTGCCCGCCCAGGTCGCGCTCACCGGCGCGCGCGGGACACATCGCATCGCGATGCCGGAGAACATCCTGGGCGCGCTCTTTCATCTCACCAAGCCCTATGCGGCGGCCGCCCGGGATCAGCGCGAGCGGCGGTGGACGCGGCGCGTGTCGGTGCCCCTCGCCGGCAAGACGCTGGGCATCATCGGCCTCGGGGCTATCGGCGTCGAGGTGGCGCGCAAGGCGGCGGCCCTCGAGATGTCGGTCATCGGCGTGCGCCGGGCGCCCGAGCCGGTGCCACACGTCGATCGCGTCTACGGGCCGGACGAGGCCGATCGGGTCCTGGCGGCCTCCGACTTCGTGTTGCTGCTCTTGCCGGTGACGCCCGAGACGCGCGGCTACATGAGCCGGGCGCGGCTCGCGCTGATGAAGCCGAGCGCGTATCTCCTCAACTTCGGCCGCGGCGAGCTGATCGTCGACGCCGACCTGATCGAAGCGGTGAAGGCGCGGACCATCGCGGGGGCGGTGCTCGACGTGTTCACCACCGAGCCCCTGCCCGCCGAGCACCCGTTCTGGGGGACGGAGGGCATCGCCGTCCTGCCGCATATCGGCGGTGTTCACCCGCAGCGCGATCGGGTGGTGGCGGAGCTGTTCGTCGAGAACCTCTCGCGCTTCCTCGACGGGCGGCCGCTGCTCCACGCGGTGGATCGGACACGGGGTATTGATGGCCTGCCGTGGCGGCGTGCGTGAGCGGCGGGCGGTGGCAGGGGCGGGGGGCGCCGGCCGCGGACCACGCTGACTCGCTTCCCGATTCGCCTCTCGTAGGTGACCACGAGAGTGAGGTCGGCGCCTTCGGCGACGCCCGGAAGCAACGGGTCCGCGGACGGCGCCCCCTCGCGACCGCCGGCCGCCGCGAGCTGGTGTGTCCCCACGGCAGCCCATCTGTTCGCTGGGATCTTGGTCGTCCTGTCGCTCGTTACTATTACGTCTCTTGCAGTTGGTGGGGAGCGGTGGGAGGGCCTTCAGGGCGTGCAGAGGGTGGCGGTGGACGTGAGCGTGTCGCCGAATCATCCCGATCTCGGGGTCGAGGAGGTGCGACGGCGGGTCGAGGACGGGGTGCGGCGTGGTCAGCCGGCGCCGGTCGTGGAGACGGGCAGCGCGGAGCGCCTGCATCTCACCGTGGGGGTGAGGGCGTACTCGAGCTCCGAGCTTCGCGGCTTCTACCTGCCGCTCTCCCAGGCCTATGGCATCGGGCCGGTGCGACTCGTGCTCGAGCGGCCGGCGCAGATCTCCGGGCTGGGGGCGCCGATCGCGGTGCAGGTGTGGCAGGCGGACCGACAGGCGAAAAGTCGCGTGGCGCAATTCGGCGGCGGAGATCCTGGACCTGACCGACGAGCTGGTCGGCGCGTTCCTCATGGACTATCGGCGGGCGCTCGGGAAATGAGCCGGAGCCTCGGCGCGTCGCTTCCGGAGGACCTGCGCCACGCGCTGTCGCAAGCGGACCTGGCCGCTCGGCTCGGGCGTGGGCTGCCGCTGCTCACGGTCGACAGCGACGGGCGCCCGCACCCGATGCTGTGCACCTACGTGGAGATCCTGGCCATCAGCGCCGAGGCGCTGCGGGTCGTGGTGGGCGCGATGAGCGGGAGTGCCCGGAACCTGGCCGAACGGCGGATGGCGACGCTGCTGATCGTCGAGCCCGAGCGGGTCGTCTACGTGAAGTGCCGCGCGTCCGGCGCGCCCTCATGGCGGGGCGCTCGCGCGGTTCACGCTGAAGGTCAAGGACGTGCTGGAGGACGACGCGCTCGCCTGGGAAGGCGGCGCGCGGATCACCAGCGGCATCGCCTATACGCCGGCGCCGTCACTCGACACACCGGAGATCCAGGCGGGGCTAGCGCTCCTGCGGCAGGACGCCGGCTGACAGCCGAATAGCGTGCGCTGGCAGCCGTCGAGAAGAGCCATCTGCTAGAGCGATGAGACAGCGGCTCAGCTGCAGACGGTACGCCTCGACGGCAGCCGGCGAGGCGTGCCTCGCACGTTGAGCCGGCTGCTCGAGCGCCATCTAGCTGGGTTTCTCCGACAAGCTCCTAGAGGCGCTTGAGGAAGCCCAGCTCGTGGCTCTGGTCGATGTCGTCGATGTCGCGCTCGCCGATGCGCTCGAAGCCGAGGCGGTCGTAGACCTGATGCGCGGTCTCTAGCCGCACGTCGGACCAGGCGACGGCCTCGCGAAATCCGGCCTCGCGCACCCGGTCCAGGATGTGCTCCATCAGCGCGCGGCCGAGGCCCCGACCCCGGTATTCGGGCAAGAGGTAGAGGCGCTTGATCTCGCAGGTGGCGGCGCCCTTCGGCACCGCGGCCACCGTGCCGACGACACGCCCGGCATCCGTCAGCACGGAGAACCAGCCCCCGCGGTCGGCATAGTGGCGCGGGATGTCGAGCAGATCGGAGTCGAAGTCCGATGGATCGAAGCTCATGCCGTACTCCTCGAACACGGTGCCGATGACGTCGAGGACGGCGGCGGCGTGCGGTGGCGCGAACAGCTCGATCGCTGGCTTCGGGCTCGACATGGGCGCGAGTATAACCGGCGTCAGGCCACCGCCTGGCCGGAGGCGCGCATATAGGTGATGCCGTGGTGGGTGAGGAGCTTGCCGTCGAGGCTGCGGCACTCCGCGACGCCATAGACCAGCCGCGAGCCCTGCTTCAGGATGACGGCGCGGCAGCGGAAGGCCTCGCGCCGGGCGGCGCCGAGGAAGGCCGTGGTCATGTCCGACGTCACCGACCTGTCGTCCGCGCCGAGCCGGGTCATGACCGCGAGCCACATGGCGACGTCCGCCGCCGCCATGAAGACCTGGCCGCTCACGCGCGCGCCCGGCCGCTCGAACATCTCCTGGAAGGGCACCTCGAGGGTGCACTCCCCATCCCCGATCGCGTGCAGCCGAAACCCGTACTGCCGCGTGAACGCGACCTCGGAGAGCAGCGCGTGGAGCTCGCCTTCCGTCACCGCCAGGTCCATGGCCCGTCTCCTCCCGCAGAGATGATCACGCCTTCGCGAGGTACCGGCTCACCGCGTCCTCGCAGGCCCGCGCCGCGCGCTCGAGGGTGAGCGCGCGCGCATCGAACGTGCGCTGGAGCGAGAGCCCGTCGACGAGGGCCAGGATGACCGCGCCCGCCTCCACCGGGTCCACGCGCCGGAACACGCCCTCCCGCGTCCCCAGCGCCACGGTGGCCCCGAGCGTCCGCCGCAGCCGCTCATAGAGCGCCGCGTTGATCCGCGACATCTCCTGGTCGTGCATCATCTCGCCCCAGAACTCGACGAAGACCACCCAGAACTCGCGGCTGTCCTCGGCCAGCCCCAGGCACCCGCGGATCACCGCGCGCAGCCGCCCGCGCGCATCGCGCGCGCCCTCGGACAAGGCCGCCACCCGCCGGTCGAGGTCGCCCATCACGACGTCGAGCGCCGCGATCAGGATCGCCCGCTTGCTCGCGAAGTAGTAGTGCAGGATCCCCTGGCTGACCGCGGCCTCCCGCGCGACCTTCTTCATCGTCAACCCCGCATAGCCCTCGCGCGCCAGGCACCGAATGGTGGCCTGCACGATCTGCTCCCGCCTCACCGGCCCCACCCCGACCTTCGGTGTCACGGCCAGATCCTCGCCGATCTAAATTGGTCAGTCAACCAATAAAAAGCGAAGACAGGCAGGAAGCGGGGAAGCGACAGCCAGAGGGAGCGCTCGACTCGAGTTATCTCTCGAACGGCTCGAGATCGAAGCGCACGAATCGGCGCAGCAGCTCGAAGTCCCCTACGTTGCCAGTGACAACCGAGGCACCGATCTGGCGCGCCGAAAGGGCGATGAGCGCGTCGTTCCACAGCCTTGCGATCTTGTCGCGCATCCCAGGCTCACGCCGACGAATGTCCCCGAGAACGTCACCCGCGAGGCTCCAGGATCTTGCCTCCGGAGTGACGATTCGTCCCAGTCGGTCGAAGCGATCGGTCAGCTCGAGCACGACCGAGCGGCCGGTCTGGTCCACGGCCCCCGCGCGCAGCTCCGCCGAGACGACCGACGCGAGGAAGGTGCGTGGCGCCGACTCGCGGATGCGCGCGAACGCGGCGCCCCTGACCCCTTCGCGAAGCGCAGCCACGTAGACGTTCGTGTCGAACAGGACCCACTTACCTCGGGGCATCGACGTCCTCGATGTGCCCACGGCCCTTCAACACGAAGGCGTGGAGGGTCTCGACCAGCGCGGCCTCATCGGCGACCAGATCGAGCGCTCGATGGATGGTCTCGGTCTCGCTCCGTGTCCCGAGAATTCGCCTGGTTCGCTCCAATTTCGACACGTCGATCCGGTAGTTCTTCCGCTGAATTCGCGCCGCCCCGACCTTGCCCGTCTTCGTCGCCATGCGGCCCTCCTGGAAGATCAGTACAGACGCATGCTATCACGTGTCTGTACTAGCGCGAATCAGGCGCGAACGCGCAAGGGTGACCGGGCGGGTGACGCGGCGGGGGCCGGGGAATGGGTCCTCAGACCCCTTCCCGCCCCGCGAGACAACAACGCAGCGGCCCCAGAGTGGGAACGGCTCCCCGGGTGACCGGTACGGAGTCAGCGGTGGTCGGAGGACCCATCCCGCCGGCCCCCGCCGCGTCACCCGCCCGCCGCGCGCGTGGTGTGGGCGCGAGAGTGCGCGCCTACTTCTGCGGCGTCGGCACCGGCACCGGCTGGCGCCGCGGGCGCGCCGGTCCCGCCGGCCCTGCCTCGTACAGGCCGACGATGACGGAGACCTCGGTCGCCTGGCCCTCGCGCATCATCGAGAGCTTCACGCTCTTGCCGACCGGCGTGCTCGAGATGATGCGCTGCAGGTCGCGCGGCTCGTTGACGCGGGCGCCGTCCACGCCCAGGATCACGTCATTGGCCTTGACGCCGCCCTTGTCGGCGGGCTGTCCGGCCACGACCTGGCGGACCAGCACGCCGCCCGGCTCCTTCAAGCGGTAGCGCGCCACGTCCTCGTCGGCGACCTCGGCGATGCTCACGCCGAGCCAGCCCCACTCGACCTTGCCCTTCTCGGCGAGCTGCGGCAGCAGCCCCTTCACCAGATTGATCGGGATGGCGAAGCCGATCGACCCGTTGCGGGCCGCCATGCTGTTGACGCCGATCACCTCGCCCGCCATGCTGACGAGCGGGCCGCCGGAATTGCCCGGATTGATCGCCGCATCGGTCTGGATGAACTCGAAGCCCGCCGCCGCCACGTCGAGCGGAGCGCCTTTCCGGCTCACGATGCCGAAGGATACCGTCTGCTCGAGCCCGAAGGGATGGCCCAACGCCAGCACGAGCTCACCGACGCGGAGGCGGTTCGAATCCCCGAGGTCGGCGACCGGCAGGCCCGTTGCCTCGATCTTGACCAGGGCCAGGTCCACCCGGTCGTCCAGGCCGACGAGGCGTCCTTCGAAGCGGCGGCCGTCGGAGAGCTTCACCTGGATGCGCTCGGCATCGCTCACGACGTGGGCATTCGTCACCAGGTAGCCGTCCTGCCGGATGAGGAAGCCCGATCCGGAGGCTCGGCGCCCTTCCGGCGTGCCGCCCTCGCCCTCGGCCGGGCTCTCGACGGCGCGATTGACGCGCACCTGCACCAGGAAAGGCTTGAGCCGCTCGGCGAGGTTGTGCAGGAAATCATTGAGCCGCTGGATGTCGGCCGGAGGCGCCGCGTCCGCCTTCTCCTGCCACAGGCGCTCCGGCGACTGGGCGGGCGCCACGGAGACCGACGCGAGCAGAACGAACACTGCCACTGCCGTGAGGACCCGCCACCGACGACTGCGCACCCGCATGACCACGCCTCCTCAGCTCGCACGGCCCTCTTCGTGGGGACCCGGGCTCGACCAGAGCGCCAGTATACCGTGCGGCGCAAGATCGACGTCCATCAGCGCTTCGAGAAGATCGCGCGGATCGGCGATCGGCCGCAGGCAGAGATCGCGCGCGCACAGCGTGAGCGCGGGGGCGCCCGTCCCCGTCCAGCGCACGATCACGGTCGGACCGAGCGCGGCCACCGCGGCCCGCGCCAGCGCCCGCGTCCTCGGATCTTCAGAATTTCCGTCGAGATCGGCCTCGGGGGTTGGTCCGCAAGCCGCAGCGCGGCGAGGGCCAGCGCCGGCCCCGCGGGCGACATCGCCGCCCGCGCCCCGAGCGCGGCGACCGCGCGCTCGGCATAGCGCGCGTACTCCGCGCGGCCGGTGTGGTCGGCGAGATCCGCGAGCGCCACCGCCATCTCGCCATTGCCGAGCAGCGGGAGCATCGGCGGAAGCGCGACCTCTCCATGCCCAGCCGCGGGCTCGGCGCGAAAGGCAGACGCCTCCTCGTCCCAGAGCTGCTCGATCGCGAAGGCGGCGATCCGCTCCCCCACTCGAGCGTCGCGCGATCGCCCGTCACCCGATACTCGGCGAGCGCGGCGGTGAGCCCGAGCGCGTGATCGCGCAGGAGCCCGCGCACACCGCCCGGCTCGTCGAGCCGATGCGGCAATGCGCCGGCCACCGCGCCCGCGCGATACTCCGGCGAAAATCCGAGATCCTCGTGCGTCACAGCGAGCGCCAGCGAGGACGCCGCGATCATCGCCGCGCTCCCATCGGCGAAGCGACGGGTGTCGACCGCGGGCAGCGGCTCCGAGGGAGGCTCCGGCGGCTCGTCCCGCAGAGCGGCCGCGCCACCACCGGTCGCCAGGCCGTCTCCTGATGACCGCGCATAGTAGTCGGGATCGGCGGCGACACTCGAGAACACGCGCCCGTCCCGATCGGCGAGCCGATGACGCGCATGCGCGAGGATGCCGCGCGCGGCCGCCACGTAGCGCGGCTCGGGAAGCGCCGCGCCGGCCTCGAGCAAGAGCCGCGCGAGCAGCGCCTGGTCGAGCGCCAGCTTCTCGGTATGCGCGCCGCTCCAGTCCGCCCCCGCGGCGTAGCGGAACACTCCCCGTCGCGCGGATCGCCCAGGTGGGCGAGCACCGCGTCGATCGAGGCGCGCACGATGCGCTCGAGCGCGGCCTCGCGCGTGCCCCGCCAGCGCCGCAACAGGAGCGTGACCGCCTCGACCTCGGGCAGCTTCGGCGCCACGCCGAACCCGCCGTGCTCCCGATCCGCACGCTTGACGAGCCGCGCCACGACCGCGTCGACCAGATCGACCGGCGCCGCCCGCGCCGGCGTCGCGCGCTTCGCCGGCCGGCGCCCCGCGCGCCAGTCCGCCACCGCCCCATCCAGGAACCCGTGCAGCTCGGTCACCGTCAGAAACGTGGCCCCGCGGATAAACTCACCGCCAGCACCGAGCAGCGCGACGCTGGGCAGCCCGCCCAGGTGATAGCGGGCATACACGTCGGGCCGCGCATCGGCATCGACCTTCACCGGCACGGCGACCCGCTCCACCAGGGCGGCGACACCGGGATCATCCCAGGTGTCCTCGTCCATCCGATGACACGCGTGACACCATCGCGCGGTCAGCACCAGAAGAGCCGGCTTCGCCTCGCGCCGCGCCCGCTCGAAGGCAGCTTCCCCCACGCCTCCCAGCGGATCGCCACGCCTGCGCCGGACTACGGAGCCTGTAGGAGAAACCGAGCTAGAGCGATGAGAAGGGTCCAGCTGCGAGGCGGCGCCCGAAGGCAGCCGGCGAGGCGTACTTTCCGTACGTTGAGCCGGCTGCCGAGGGCGCCAACGAAGCAGATGGGCCCTTATCATCGCTCTGCTAGCGGGAGATCTCGCGGAGGAGGTGCCCGAGCTCGGGAATGATCAGCTTCGAGAGCGCCAGCCGGCACGCATTGGGCGACCCCGGCAGCGAGAACAGCGCCCGCCCGCGCACGACGCCCGCCTGCGCGCGCGACATCATCGCCGCCGCGCCGATCTCCTCGTACGACAGCATGCGGAACAATTCGCCGAAGCCGGTGAGCCGCTTGTCGAGCAGGGCCTCCACCGCCTCGAACGTCGAGTCCCGTGAGGTGACCCCGGTCCCGCCGGTCAGCACGAAGGCCTGCACCGCGGCGTTCTCGCAGCCCTCGCGGATCACCGCCGCGACCTGGGTGGGCTCGTCCTTCACGATGGCGTGGCCGACCACGCCGTGGCCCGCCGCGGTGAGCAGCTCGCGGATCAGCGCGCCGCTCGTGTCGGTCTCGGGCGTCTTCGAGTCCGAGATCGTCAGGACGAAGCAGCCGATCGCGCGCGGCGATGTCGCCTTGTGCTCCAGCGGGACGCTGTCCGGTCGGGGCGTGCTCACGATGCCTCCTCGAGATGGACGGCGCCGTCCTCCACCGTCACGGTGAACTGCGGCACCGATTCGCCGGGCACGGTCATGCACGCGCCCGAGCGCAGGTCGAACTCCCAGCCGTGGAGCGGGCAGATCACGATGTCGCCCTCGACCATGCCGTCGCAGAGGCTGCCGCCCTGGTGCGGGCATGCATTGCCGATGGCGAAGACCTCGCCACCGCGGCGGAAGAGCGCCACATCCATGCCGTCGACCGTGACCAGCGCCGTCTTCCCGGGCGGCAGATTTGCGAGGTCGATCGCCCACACGCGGGCCATGCGCCCGTCAGCCCCGCCCCGCCGCTCCGCCCACGGACGGCGCGCCGCCGTAGGCCTGGTCGAGCAGCTCGACGATGTGCAGGACCTCGACGGCATCCCCCTTGGCGCGCAGCCCCTGGACGATCTGGATGATGCAGCCCGGATTCGAGGTCACCACCGCGTCCGCCTTCGTCGCCTCGATGTTCGCGATCTTGCGCGCCTGAAGCCGCCCCGCCATCTCGGGCTGGGTCAGGTTATAGGTGCCCGCCGAGCCGCAGCACCAGTCCGCTTCCTGAGCTCGACGACGCGCAAGCTCGGGGATCTGGGCGAGCAGCGCGCGCGGCTCCTTCCTGATCTTCTGCCCGTGGGCCACGTGACAGGGATCGTGATACGTCACGGTGCGCCGCACGGGCGCGAGCGGGCCGCGCAGCGGCTCGCGCGCGAGGAACTCCGAGATGTCGACCACCCGCAGGGCGAAGCGCTCGGCGCGCTCGCGCCAGGCGGCATCGCCGGCGAGTAGGAGGCCGTAGGCTTTCATGTGGGCGCCGCAGCCCGAGGTGTTCACGACCACCCACTCGACCCCCGTCGCCTCGAAGGCCTCGATGGTCCGCTTCGCGAGGTCGAGCGCGGTCGCGTGCTCGCCGGCATGGGCGTGGAGCGCCCCGCAGCAGGACTGGGCGCGCGGCGCCAGCACCTCGACGCCGTTCTTCGCGAGCACGCGCGCGGTGGCTCGGTTCTGCGGGCCGAAGGCCACCTGCTGGATGCAGCCGGTCAAGAGCCCGACGGTGGCGCGCCTGGGCCCTTCGGCGGCGATGCGCTCCGGCAGCGGGGCGCGGTCGGCCGCCGCGGGCAAGGTCGGCAGCAAGGGCTCCCACGCGGCGAGCGGCCCGGGGAGCAGGCGGAGCAGACCGCTCGCGCGGACCAGCCGCTGCAGCCCGCTCACCTGGTAGAAGCGCAGGCCCGCGGCGGCGAGCGACAGCACGCGCGGATGCGGGAGTAGCAGCGAGAAGTTGATCCACCGGAAGAGCCGCCGCGCCCAGCCGCCGGGGCGCTGCCGCTCGATCTCCGCGCGCGCCGCCTCGATGAGCTGGCCATAGGGCACGCCGGACGGACAGACCGTCTCGCAGGCGCGACAGCCGAGACAGAGGTCGAGATGCTGCACCGTCGAGTCGGTGAGGCCGATGCGGCCCTCGGCGAGGGACTTGATCAGGAAGATGCGCCCCCGCGGCGAGTCCATCTCCGTTCCCAGCTCGGAGAACGTCGGGCAATAGGCGAGGCACAGGCCGCAGTGCACGCAGCGGTCGACGCCCTCGACGCTCTGGCCGTGAAGGGTCAGCGGTCCGGCCGGCGGGGCAGAGGCGGGCGCGGTGAGGCCATGCGCCATCGCTCAGATGCCTCCGACGAAGCGGCCGGGATTCAGGATGCCGCGGGGATCGAGCTTCTCCTTGAGCCCTTTCATGATGCGCGCCGTCGGCCCGGGCGCGTCCCAGACCTCGACGCGCTCCTTGACGGCGAGCGGCGCCCACTCGATCAGGGCATGGCCGCCCGCGCCCACCACCATCGCGCGCCAATCGGTGAGCGCCGCCACCACGGCATTGATATCGGCGCCGCCGCCCGAGAGCACGGCCGACGCGATCCCGACCCCGCGTGCGCGGCCATCGCGGCGCGCAGGCCATTGCGCTGGGCGATGGCGCCGCCCTGCTCGAGCACCTCGGCGAGCTGGCTCGGCAAGACGCCCCACTTCATGACCGCGGCGATGTCGCCGAAGGCTTGGCGAGCGAGCGCGCCGCGCGCCCGCCACACCTCGTCGCGCGCCGGCCCGTCCAGCACGCGGGCCGTCGACCAGGCCGAGGGGCGCCAGGAGCCGGCTCACCTCGGCGCATTGCCAGTCGACCTGCTCGGCGAATGCCGTCCACGCCGATCAGGAGCCCGGCGCCACCCTCGCCCGCGCCGACCGCGCGGAGCGCCTCGCCGTCGAGCAGCTCGAGCGCTGCGGGCACGAGGTCCGAGCCCGTGATGGCGCGCGCGGCGCCGCCCGCGTCCTTCAGGTGGTGGAATCGCGCGACGACGAGGCGGTCGACATCGGGACGCGGGCGGAGCTTCACCGTCGCCTCCACGATGACGCCGAGCGTGCCGAAGGAGCCGATGAAGAGCTTCGGCAAGTCGTAGCCCGCGACGTTCTTCACGACCTTGCCGCCGCCGCGCACGACGGACCCGTCGGCCATGACCACGGTGAGCCCGATGAGCAGGTCGCGCGCGGAGCCGTACAGATGCCGGCGCGGTCCCGAGGCATTGCTCGCGAGGATGCCGCCGAGCGTCGCGCGCTCGGCCCAGGGCGGGTCGAGCGACAGCCACTGACCCCGCTTGGCCAGCTCGCCCTGCAGCGCGGCGAGGGGAATGCCCGCCTCGGCGGTGGTGGTGAGATCGCCCGGCTCATGCTCGATGAGCCGGCACATGCGCTTGAGGCCGAGCACCAGGCCGACGCGCTCGGGCGGCGTGCCGATGCCGAGCTTGGTGCCGCCGCCGGAGGGCGTCACGGCAATCCCCGCCTCGCCCGCCAGCCCCAGGATCGCGGCGACGTCCTCCTTCGAGCCGGGGAAGACCACGGCCTCGGGCGTGCGCCCCTCGAGGACATATGGCGAGCAGTCCACCCCGGTGAGCACGTTCGGGGCGCCGGCAATGCGGCGGAGCTTCTCGAGCGGAAGTGATGACACGGGACCGCGCGACCTTCCCCGGCCCCGCGCTAGAAGCGCTGGGCGAGGCCTTTTTCTTCGATCGGATGCGGGCGATACGCGAGACCGGCCTCGGCGCAGGCCCTGCGGCTCGGGAAGATCTTCCCGGATTGCAGCGGCCCGTCGGATTGAAGACGTCCCGCAGCAGGCGCATGCAGGCGAGATCCGACTCGGAGAAGATCAGCGGCATGTAGTCCGCCTTCTCGAGCCCGATGCCGTGCTCGCCGGAGATCGACCCGCCCACCTCGGCGCAGACCTTCAAGATTTCGCCGCCGGCGGCGACCACGCGCTCCTCTTCGCCGGGCACGCGGGGATCGTACAGGATATTCGGATGCAGGTTGCCGTCGCCCGCGTGAAAGACGTTGCCGACGCGGAGGCCGTGCTCGGCGACGATCTCGTTGATCCGCCGCAGCACATAGGGCAGCTTCGTGCGCGGAATGACGCCGTCCATCACCATGTAAGCGGGCGAGATGCGCCCGTACGCGCCGAAGGCCGACTTCCGCCCACGCCAGAGCGCCTGGCGCTCCGCTTCGTCACGCGCCGCGCGCACCTCGCGGGCACCGGCGTCGCGGCAGGCCTGGACGACGCGCTCGGCCTGTTCCTCCATGCCGGCGGCGAGGCCGTCCAGCTCGATCAGGAGCACGGCCTCCGCATCGCGCGGATAGCCGCAGCCAAAGGCGTCCTCGACGGCCTGGATCGTGATCTTGTCGATCATCTCCATCGCGGCGGGAATGAGGCCGCGGGCGATGATGGCGGACACCGCCTCCGAGGCCTGGTCGACGTCGTCGAAGACGGCCAGCACCGTCTTCACGGCCTGGGGCTTCTTCAGGATGCGGACGGCGATCTTGGTGGCGATGCCGAAGGTGCCTTCCGACCCGACGAAGAGGCCGAGGATGTCATAGCCCTGGGGGTCGCGCGTCTTGCCGCCGAGCCACATGATCTCGCCGTCGGGCAGCACGACCTCGAGGCCGAGCACGTGGTTCGTCGTCACGCCGTACTTCAGCGTGTGCGGGCCGCCGGAATTGTTCGCGATATTGCCGCCGATGGTGCAGGCCTGCTGGCTCGACGGGTCCGGCGCATAGTAGAACCCCTGCGGCCCCACCGCCCAGGACAGGTGGAGGTTCACGAGCCCCGGCTCGACGATGGCGATCTGGTTGTCGCAATCGACCTCGAGGATGCGGTTCATCCGCATCAGCGAGATCACGAGCCCGCCCTCCGCCGGAAGGCAGCCGCCGGATAGCCCGGTGCCGGCGCCGCGCGCGACGAAGGGCATGCCCTCGCGGTTGGCGAGCTTGACGAGGGCGGAGACGTGCTCGGCGGTGGTCGGGAAGACGACGAAGTCCGCGAGCGCGCGGAAGAGCGTGAGGCCGTCGGACTCGTACACGAGGAGCTCGTCGGGATCGGAGAGCACCGAGCCGGGGCCGAGCAGGGCCTCCATCTCGCGGCGCAGAGACTTCTTCTCCGTCTCGGTAAGCATGCGCGAATTATAGCAGGGGTGGATACTGGCGATCTTGATATCCTGCCCCGCATGACTGCCGCGACCGCGCCCTCGCTGCGCGACGCGCTGATCGTCGCCGCGGTGGCCGCGCTCCTGATCGTCTCCCCGCTCGGCCGGCATCTCATCCAGGGACAGGAGCTGTACATCGTGAGGTGCGGCGCGGAGGCTCCTGACCCAGGCGCTAGGCTCCGGGTGCCTCGGGGGCTGTGCTGTCGGATTGGGAGAAGTCGGCACGCTCTCGCAGCGTTGCGTCAAGCGGGTGCCCTTTCAAGATCGTGGCAAGCTGGTCAGCGTCCTTGATGGGACCGTGTTCCGAGCGAAACCTGACGATCGCGGCTACTTGCGTCGGGTCGAGGCCCGGCAGCTCGAGCAACTCCTGCGCGTTGGCTAGGTTGACTCTCACCTTGGTTGTCATAAGCCTCTCCCGTCAGGTGGTAGAAGGGCCAGCGCGAAGCCCGTGGCCAGCGCGAAGCCCTTGGCACCCTGCGTGGTGTCGGAGACCTGGAAGAGATACTCGCCCACGGCCGCCTCCATGATGCCACGATTCCCTGTCGATGCCGATCTCCAGGAGCGCGCGCTCGTTTGGGGATCTGGCCGCGCGTGGCCGGGCCACGCTGGCTTTGACACAGCCGGCGGGCCCGCCTAGACTCCCGCCAAGTCCCCAGCGTAACGCGTCCGAGCATCACGCGGAGGTTCCGGCATGCAGTGTCCCCGCTGCCAGCACGAGAATTCCACAGGCACGAAGTTCTGTGGGGAGTGTGCCGCACCGCTTGGCCTCAACCTGTCCGTCCTGTGGCGCGGGGAACCCATTCGAGAATAAGTTCTGCGGCCAGTGCGCCGCGCCGCTCCGGACGTATCCCGACGGCGAAGCTGGCGACCCCGGAGCTCTACACCCCGAAGCATCTGGCCCAGAAGATCCTCACCTCCAAGACCGCCCTGGAAGGCGAGCGCAAGCAGGTCACCGTGCTGTTCGCAGACTTGAAGGGTTCGATGGAATTGCTGGCCGATCGCGATCCCGAAGAGGCGCGCAAGCTCCTCGATCCGGTTCTCGAGCACATGATGGAAGCGGTCCACCGCTACGAGGGCACGGTGAACCAGGTCATGGGCGACGGGATCATGGCGCTGTTCGGCGCGCCGCTCGCCCACGAGGACCACGCCGTCAGGGCGTGCTATGCGGCGCTCAGGATGCAGGAGCTGGTGATGCGCTATGCGGAGGAGGCGCGCCACGCGCACGGCGTGAACGTGCAGATCCGGGTGGGGCTCAACTCGGGCGAGGTCGTCGTGCGCTCCATCGGCAGCGATCTGCACATGGACTACACGGCGGTCGGCCAGACGACCCATCTCGCGGGGCGGATGGAGCAGTTGGCGAGCCCGGGCAGCATTCTGCTGACGCTCATCCACCCTGGAGCTCGTCGAAGGCTTCGTGGCGGTCAAGGCGCTCGGTCCCGTGCCGGTCAAGGGGCTCGCCGACCCCGTGGAGGTCTACGAGGTGACGGGGCGGGCCCGGCGCGGACCCGTCTCCAGGCAGGCGCCCGGCGCGGGTTGACGCGGTTCGTCGGCCGCGACCCGGAGCTGGAGCAACTCCGCCGCGCCCAGCAGCTCGCCGGCGACGGTCACGGTCAAGTCGTGGCGGTCGTCGGCGAGGCGGGCGTGGGCAAGTCGCGCCTCGTCCACGAGTTCAGTCACTCCCATCGCCTGCAGGGATGGCGGGTCCTCGAGAGCGCCTCCGTCTCGTACGGCAAGGCGACGAGCTACCTGCCGGTGATCGACCTGCTCAAGGGCTACTTCAAGATCCAGGACCGGGACGACCTCCGCGAGATCCGCGAGAAAGTGACGGGCAAGCTCCTCACCCTGGACCGCACGCTCGAGCCGACGCTGCCGGGCCTGCTGGCCCTGCTCGACGTGCCCGTGGACGACGCCGCGTGGCAGACGCTCGCCCCGGCTGCGCGGCGCCAGCGCACGCTCGACGCCGTGAAGGGCTTGCTGCTTCGGGAAGCGCGCGAGCAGCCGCTCCTCGTGATCTTCGAGGACCTCCACTGGATCGACAGCGAGACGCAGGCGCTGCTGGACGGCCTCGTCGAGAGCCTCGGATCGGCGCGCCTGCTGCTGCTCGTGGACTACCGGCCCGAGTACCAGCACGCCTGGAGCAGCAAGACGTCCTACAGCCAGCTGCGGCTGGACGCGCTCCCGGCCGAGAGCGCCGGCGAGCTGCTGGATGCGCTCCTCGGCGACGATCCCGGGCTGGCGCCGCTCAAGCAGCTCCTGGTCAAGCGCGGGAACCCGTTCTTTCTGGAGGAGACCGTGCGAACGCTGGTGGAGACGAAGGCGCTGGCCGGGGAGCGCGGACGGTATCGGCTGACGCACCCGGTTCAGGCGATCCAGGTCCCGCCCACCGTCCAGGTGATGCTCGCGGCGCGCATCGACCGGCTGCTCCCGGAGGACAAACACGTCTTACAGACCGCCTCCGTCATCGGCAAGAACGTCCCGTTCGCGTTGCTCCAAGCGATCGCCGACCTGCCGGACGAGGCGCTCCGTCGCGGACTCGACCACCTGCGGGCGGCCGAGTTCCTCTACGAGACCGGGCTCTATCCGAACCCGGAGTACTCCTTCACGCACGCGCTCACGCAAGACGTCACGTACGGCGGGCTTCTGCAGGAGCGCCGCCATGAGCTTCATGCGCGGATCGTCGAGGCGATCGAGACGCTCCACGCGGATCGCCTCGGTGAGCACATCGAGCGGCTCGCCCATCACGCCGGTCGGGCTCAGCTGCGAGAGAAGGCGGTGGACTACCTCCGGCAAGCCGGACTCAAGGCGGCCGCGCGCTCGGCGCTCCGGGACGCCCGGACCTGGTTCGAGCAGGCGCTGGGCGTCCTCGCGGCGCTGCCGGACAGCCCATTCCACGCTGGACCAGGCCTTCGAGATCCGCCTCGAGCTACGCCCGGTGCTGGCTCAGCTCGGTGAGATCCGGCTGGCGCTGGAGCGGCTGCGCGAGGCCGAGGCGCTCGCCGAGCGGCTGAACGACGACGGCCGGCGAGGACGCGTGTGCGCCTTCATGACCACCGCTCACAACAATCTTGGCGAGCTGGACGAGGCGCTCGTGACCGGCGCCCGCGCCATCGAGATCGCGGGGCGCCTCGGCGACTTGCGGCTTCGCCTTGTCACCACGACCTATCTCGAGCAGGCGCACTTCTTCCGGGGCGACTACGATCGGGTGATCGAGCTCGCCACCGAGAACCTGGCGGCGTTGCCCACCGACTGGACCTACGAGTCCTTCGGAAACGTCACACCGGCCTCGATCTACGATCGCTGCTGGCTCGTTCACGCCCTCGCCCGCCTTGGCAGATTCACGGAGGCAACGGCGTACGAAGCCGACGCCATCCGCCTTGCCCAGACGACGCAGCATGCGAACACCGTCGGTATGGCGCACTACGCGGCGGGCGTGCTCTACCTCCTCAAGGGCGACTGGGCGAAGGCGCGCTCACCGATCGAGCGCGGGCTCGCGGTCTTCCGGGCCGGGCACGTCCTGATGTTTCTGCGCACCGCCATTGCCTCGTCGGCCTGGGTGCTGGCGCAGCTCGGTGAAGCGGGCGAGGCGCTGAGCCGGATGCGGGAATGTGAGCAGCTCGGCGAGCGGCTCGCGGCGAGCGGCGTCGTCGGCCATCGTGGCTGGGCCGATCAGTCGATGGGACGCACCTGTCTGCTGCTCGGCCGGCTCGACGAGGCGCGGCGCCTGGGCGAGCGCGCGATCGAGTCCTCCCCGGGCCACGCCGGGTTCGCAGCCCACGCGGTCCATCTGCTCGGCGACATCGCGACCCATCCCGATCGGTTCGATGCCGAGAGCGGCCTGGCCCACTACCGCCGGGCCTTGGCCCTCGCCGAGCCGCGCGGCATGCGTCCCCTCGTCGCCCATTGCCACCTCGGTCTCGGCAGGCTGTATCAGCGCACCGGCAACGCGCGCGCAGGCGCACGAGCACCTCACGACCGCGACGACGATGTACCGCGAGATGGACATGCAGTTCTGGCTGGAGCAGGCGGCGGGTGAGACGCGCGACTCAGCCGTCGTAGAAGGGCCGCCCCTGCTCGCGGAACCACAGGCGGATCAGGTGGCGCTTGCGCGTCTCGTCGTCCTTGAACTCGCTTCGATAGTGGGCGAACTCGCGGTTGTTGAGGTACTGGAGCTGGCCGCGCTCGATGGTGAACTCCATCCAGAGCCGCGTATCCTCATGACGTCGAGGAGCGCGTCGAGAGCCTCCTCGGCCTCGGCATCGAGCGCGTGTCTCCATCAGCGCGTAGCCCTTGCGCACGAGGCCTGGTGAGAAGCGCGCGCGGAGACGCCCGGCTTCATAGCTGGAAGCAGGGCACCCACGAGACCTTCGGATCACCGGAGGCGTGCTCGGCCTGGCGATCGTAGTAGAACGGCCGGTAGAGGCGCGCGAGCTGACGGGGATGGCGCCGGAGCATCTCGTTGTGCACGGTGTAGAGGCTGCAAAAGCGGCTGATCCCGCCTTCGCGTGCGGGCATGAGACACAGAAGGCCCACGTAGTCGGGTGGCTGAGGATTGGCTCCCCGAGTAGGACTCGAACCTACAACCCTCCGGTTAACAGCCGGATGCTCTACCATTGAGCTATCGGGGAACGCCGAGCCGGGCTCGTAAGAGCCCTTTATCTATACCATGACGCGGGCGATCTCAGAACGCCCGCCCTCCTGCCATCCATCACATGTCCCGCCGGCCCTCCGAGGCCTTGGCGAGGGTCACCTCGTCGGCGTACTCGAGGTCGCCGCCCACGGGCAGTCCGCGCGCGAGGCGCGTGATCTTCGGCGCGAAGGGCTTGAGGAGCTTGGCCAGATAGATCGCCGTCGCCTCGCCTTCCACGCTCGGATTGGTGGCGAGGATGATCTCCTCCACGGAGGCGGCCTCGAGGCGGCTCAGCAGCTCGCGCACCTTCAGGTCCTCGGGCCCGATGCCGTCGAGGGGAGACAGGGCGCCCAGGAGCACGTGGTAGCGGCCGCGGAATCCACCCGTCTTCTCGAGCGCGAGGAGATCGTTCGGCTCCTCGACGATGCAGAGCGAGCGGGCGTCGCGCTGGGGATCGCCGCAGATGCGGCAGGGATCCTCTTGCGTGACGTTGAAGCACACCGAGCAATGGATGATGAGGGCCTTGAGCTGGGTGAGCGACTCGGCCAGCGCCGCGACCTCGTCGACGGGACGCTTGAGGAGGAAGAACGACAGGCGCTGGGCCGTCTTGGGTCCGATGCCGGGCAGGCGCTGAAGGGCCTCGATGAGGCGCGCGACCGGCTCGGGATAGTACGCCATCACATACCGAGGCCGGGAATCTTGAGGCCAGCCGTCAGCTTGCTCATCTCGGACTGGACCAGCTCGCGCGACTTCCGGAGGGCCTCGTTGCAGGCCGCGATCACGAGGTCTTCGAGCATCTGGGCGTCGTCGGGATTGATGACCTCGCGGTCGATCTTGATCGACACGATCTCCTGCCGCCCATTGGCCTCCACCGTGACCATGCCGCCGCCCGCCGTCGCCTCGACCTTCTTGTTGCCCGCCTCCGCCTGGAGCTGCTCCATCTGGGCCTGGAGCTTCTGCGCTTCCTTCATGATGTTTCCGAAACCCTTCACGATGACTCTCCTTCCTCCGGAGCGCGGGGTCGCACGGCGACCACCTCGCCCTGGAACACGTTGAGCGCCGCCTGCACGGCCGGATGATTGCGCGCCCTGCCGCCGGCGCCCGCGCTGCGCCGCCGCCCGCGTCGATCTCGAAGCGCCGGGCGCCGGGGATGAGCTGCTGGACTGCCTGGTTGATCACCTCGCGGTTGCCGGGCTCCGCGAGCCGATCCCTGTGGAAGTGATTGCCGGTGAGGGCGAGCATCAGCACCCCGGCCTCGACGCCGAGCGGGGTGGCGCCCTGGAGCACCGAGCCGACCAGCGCCTTCTTCTTCATCACCTCGGCGATGACCCGCTGCCAGCTCTCCTCGAGATCACCCGTGGGGTCGGGCACCGGGTCCTCGCGCCGAGGCTCGACGCGCTCCGGCGCCGGCGGCTCGCGCATGGGCCGCGGGTCCGGCCGCCCGCTCCGGCGGGGATACGGGGGTGGCCGCGGGGGCCACCGACCGCGGGCTTAGCGCCGGGCCGGGTGTGGGAGGGGCAGGCGCGAGGAGGCTGTCCTGAACGATGGCGGCCCGCGGAGCCGGGGCGGCCGCGGCAGCGGGCGCTCCCGCGCGGAACTGGGCGAGCGCGTCCTCGACCTTGGCGAGGAGCGTGTCGAGCATCTGCGGCTCGGGGCGGCGGGTCGCGCGCACCGCGGCGATCTCGAGCTCGACGCGCGGATGGGGCGAGCGCCGCATCTCCGCGTCGGCGTCGAGGAAGGCCCGGAGCAGGTAGATCACCTCGTCGACGCTCACCGGCGCGGCCGCGGATCGGAGCGCCTCAGCTTCGGCTGCCGTCAAGTCGGGCAGGCTCGCTGATGGCGCCGCCTTCAGGACGAGGAGCCGGCGGGCGACCTCGACGACCTCGCGGCACAGCCCTCCCAGGTCCTCGCCCGCCTCGGCAGCGCGGTCGATGGCGCCGAGCGCTGCTCCGCCGTCACGGGCGAGCAGGGCCTCGACGAAGGCGCGCACGTGCACCGGCGAGGACGCGCCCAGCAATTGCGCGACACTGGCCTCGTCGAGCTTTCCCTCGCCGTAGGCGATGGCGGTGTCGAGCAGCGACAGCGCGTCGCGCAGGCTCCCTCGGATGCCCGCACGAGCAGGGGCAGCGCCGACGGCTCGAAGGGCACGCCCTCCTTGTCGAGGATGGCGCTGAGGCTCGCGGTGAGCGATTCGGGCGAGATCGGCTTGAAGTCGAAGCGCTGGCACCGCGACAGCACGGTGGCGGGGATCTTCTTCGGGTCGGTGGTCGCCAGGATGAAGACGACGTGGGCGGGCGGCTCCTCGAGCGTCTTCAGAAATGCATTGAACGCCGGGCCCGAGAGCATGTGGACCTCGTCGACGATGTACACCTTGAAGCGGCCGCGCGCGGGCGAGTACTTCACGTTCTCGCGCAGCGTGCGGATGTCATCGACGCCGGTATTCGAGGCCGCGTCGATCTCCATCACGTCGACGGGGGCGCCGGACGACGAAGTCCGCGCACGAGGGACAGGCGGCGCACGCCTCGGCGCCGACGCGCGCGGTGCAGCATAGCGCCTTGGCGAGGAGCCGTGCCGTGGTGGTCTTGCCGACCCCGCGGGGCCCCGTGAAGAGATAGGCGTGGGCCACGCGCCCGGACACCAGCGCATTGCGCAGCGTTCGGGTCACCGGCTCTTGCCCGACGACCGCGTCGAACTCCTGCGGCCGCCACTTCCGGGCCAGGACCTGGTAGGTCATGCCGGAGACATCATGCCCAGGAACATCAATGAATGACCGTGCACCCTCAATCGAGCCGTCCGCACCGCGATCTCCGTCCGTGACCTGCTCCGGTCAGGTACTCCCACGGCACACGGGAGGGGCGCCTTACCGTTGCTCCCTTCCGGGCCTGGCGGGGTTCGACGCATCCCGTTGCGTGGGGCCCAACCTTCAACGCCGTCCCGTACGGCTCATTCAACACAAGCGACCCTCAAGGAGGGAATTCAACCCCGCTATAGCGGATTGCGGGTTACAGGGCACCGCTACCTCCCCATCTAGCACGGCCAAGTAGCGTCGGGCGGCGATAAGGGCCCATCTGCTTCGTTGGCGCCGTCGGCAGCCCGCTCAACGTACAGAGAGTACGCCTCGCGGGCTGCCTTCCGGCGCCGCCTCGCATCTGGACCCTTCTCGCCACCCGACAAAGTTTGCGGCTCCATCGCACATCAACACCATTCGCGCGAGAGGATGGCGGAGGGGTGGGATTCGAACCCACGGTACAGTTGCCCGTACACGGCATTTCCAGTGCCGCACCTTCGGCCACTCGGCCACCCCTCCCCTCCGGCCGCCGAGAAGGCAGCCGGCGCATCACTCAAAACCGCAAATTCGCCATACCTCAAATTTGGCGGAGGGGAGAGGATTTGAACCCCCGAGGGACTTGCGCCCCTATCCGATTTCGAGTCGGACGCCTTCAACCGGGCTCGGCCACCCCTCCGCGTAACCTATTCAACATGCTACACGCTTATTGGCGCTCGGCACGTCTTCCCCACGGAAAGCCTGTGCCGACAGGAATGCCAAGTTACTCCATCGAGGCGAGCGCCGTCCATCCCTTTCGCCAGGAGCGCAGGCCGACCGCCTGACCGCTCAGGACCGTTTGCGTTCAAAGAACTCGCGGAGCAGTGCTGCGCTCTCTTCCCCCTCACCGGACCCGCGACGACCACCGAGTGGTTCAGCCGCGGATCGTCCAGGAGCCGGTACAAGCTGCGTGCCGCGCCGCCCTTCGGATCCGCCGCTCCGTACACCACGCGGGCGAGCCGCGCGTGGATGGCCGCTCCGCAGCACATCGCGCATGGCTCCACCGTCGCGTACAGCACGGCTCCCGTCAATCGGTAGTTCCGGGCCTCCGTCCCGGCCCGGCGGAGCGCGACGATCTCCGCATGGGCCGTCGGGTCGCTCGAGGTGAGCGGCATATTGTGCCCGCTCGCGATCACTCGGCCCCCAGCACCACGACGGCGCCGATGGGGACTTCGCCCGCCGCCAGCGCCCGCCGTGCCTCGTCGAGGGCCAGCCCCATGTACGCCCCGTCTTCCTCGACCTCCGCCGCCATTGCGTCAGCCGGCTCCTCCCGCCGGCCGAGGCCAGGTCCTCCACGCGCCCGTGGACGATCTCGCCGCCGACCATGGTCAGCAGGGGGCGGATGTCCTTCATCTGCTCCTCGGGACAGGCGAAGACGTCGCCGGAGCAGACGATGAGATCGGCCCGCTTGCCGGGGACGAGCGCGCCCAGCTCGGCCTCCTGGTGGGCGGCATAGGCATTCCACGTCGTGAAGGAGCGCACGGCCTCTTGCCTCGTCATGCGCTGCTCGGGCTGCCACCCGCGGTCCTCGCCCGTCCGGGGCCGCCGCGCGACCGACGCATAGATGCCGTGAAAGGGATTGGGGCTCTCGACGGGGAAGTCGGATCCGCCGGCGATGACCACGCCGGTGCCGAGCAGCGAGCGCCAGGCATAGGCGCCCTTGAGGCGGTCGGGGCCGAGCCGCTCGATGGCCCAGTCCATGTCCGAGGTGCAATGCGTCGCCTGCATGCTCGGCACCACGCCGAGGGCGCGAAAGCGCGGGATGTCCGTCTCCGCGAGGATCTGGGCGTGCTCGACGCGCAGGCGCGCCGCGCGGGCCGCGGCGGGATGGCGGGCCAGGGCCTGCTCGAACGTGTCGAGCGTGAGCGTGTTCGCGCGATCCCCGATGGCGTGGACGCAGACCTGAAAGCCGCGCTCGATCGCGTCGCTCGTGAGCCGGGCGAGCTCCTCCGCGGGGATCAGCAGGAGGCCGCGGTTGTCGGGATCGTCGCAGTACGGCGAGTGCAGCGCGGCCCCGCGCGAGCCGAGCGCGCCATCCGACATGAGCTTGAGCGCGCGCACGACCACCCGGCCGTCGCCGATCACCTCGGGGCCGCGGTCCCGATAGAAGTCCCAGGTCTCCTCCGAGCGGGCGGCCACGGCCGCGTAGTTCCGGAACGGAAACTGCCCGCGCTCGACGAGGCGTCGATACGAGGCCAGCGCGAACAGGGTGACGCCCATCTCGTGCAGGCCGGTGAGCCCGAGCGACAGGCACTCGGCGATGGCCGCGCGCACGGCCTCGTCGAAGCGCGCCTGGGACGGCAAGGGCTCGGCGCGCTGGACCAGCCGCTGCGCCGTGTCGATCAGCAGGCCCGTGGGCTCGCCGCCGGCGTCCTTGACGACGATGCCTCCCGTCGGGTCGGCGGTGTCTCGCGAGATCCCGGCCTCGTGGAGCGCCGCCGAGTTGGCCCAGGTCGCGTGGCCGTCGATGCGAACCAGCGCCACGGGATTTCGCGGCGCCACCCGATCGAGCGCGGCCTTGCTCGGAAAGCGCCGCTCGGGCCAGAGGTTCTGGTCCCAGCCCCGCCCGCTGATCCACTCGCCCGGCGGCGCCACGGCGGCGGCCGCCGCCACGCGGGCCGCTATGGCTTCCTCCGAGGAGACGCCGCCGACGTCGTGCGTCATCCGCCCGCGCGCGAGGTACATGAGATGGCCGTGGGCATCGACCAGCCCGGGCAGCACGGCCCGCCCGCCGAGGTCGAGCGTCGGCTCCCCGGCTGCCGCGTTGACGTCGCTCATCCCGGCCGACAAATGCGACGCGGCCGTCTCGCACGACGAGGGTATCGGCCACCGTGCCGCGCTCGTCGAGCGTATGGATGCGCGCATTGGTGAGGATGGTCATCCCGCGAAGGCCCTCAGCGCCGCCGGAGGATTCTCCGTCGCGGCGATCACCACATCACCACGCCGCCGTCGATATTGATCGACTGCCCGGTCATGAACGCCGCCGCCGGGGAGCACAGGAACCCGATGAGACCGGCCACCTCCTCGTCGGAGGCCGCGCGGCCCATGGGAATGCGGTCGAGCTGGCGCTGCCAGCCATCGCCACGGCCGAGCACGTCCATGCGCGCCGTGTCGATGGTGCCCGGGCAGACGGCATTGACCGTGACGCCGTGGCGCGCGACCTCCATCGCGAGCGACTGGGTCAAGCCCTGGATGCCGAAGTTCGCGGCATTGTACGCGGCCGTGTTCGGGCTGCCGCGCTTGCCCGCGACGGAGGAGAGGTTGATGATGCGGCCCCACTTCTGCTGGACCATGATGGGGACGATGCGCTTGCACAGCAGGAAGGCGCCGGTGAGCTTGATCTCGAGCACCTTGCGCCAGACGTCCTCGTCCAGGTCGGGCAGCGGCACCCGGTCATTGCCGCGCGGGTAGGCGGCATTGTTGACGAGCACGTCGAGGCGGCCGAACGTTGTCGTGACGGAGTCGACGAGACGCCCGACGGCCTCGCTCTTGCTGACGTCGCCCGTCCAGGTGAGCGCGCGGCGGCCGTGCGCGCGGATCTGCTCGGCCGTGCTCTCGACGTCGCGCCACCCCGCCTTCTTCTCGTCCTCCGGGTAGGTCGAGGGTCGCGTCCCGTCCCGGTCACGACCACGTCGGCTCCCAGCTCCGCGAGCGCCAGTGCCGTGGCCCGGCCGATCCCGCGCAGCCGTCCCGCTCCCGTGACCAATGCCACCTTGCCGTCCAATGCGCCCATTGTCTTTCCGATCCTCTCGGTAGATGTGCTCGGGTGACCTGCGAGGTTCAGTGGCCTGCGGCGTCGCCGAACTTCTGATCGCGCGTCTCTATCCGCTCCTTCACACCTTTCGCGCGGGCGGCGGCGCCATAGGTGCCGAGGGCCTGGCGGTGGGGAATCGTCAGCATGTAGTTCTTGAACGACGATTCGAGGGCCCGGCGCTGGCCCTGGATGTCCAGCGTCTCGTTCACCGACGCCTTCGCCAGCTTGAGCGCATACGGGTCTTGCAGCGCGATGCGCTGGGCCAGCTCGAGCGTGGCCTGCGCCAGCTCCTCGCGCTTGACCACGCGGTTGACGAGGCCGAGCGCCTCGGCCGTGCGGGCGTCGATATAGTCGCCGGTGAAGAGGTACTCCTTGGCCTTTCGAGCACCCAGCTCCCACGGCATGCTGAAATACTGCACGTGCGACCCGCCCCAGCGCACCGCTCGATCCGCGAAGAGCGCATCCTCCGCGGCGATGATGAGATCGCAGCACGACGCCAGCATGAGCCCGCCCATGATGCAGTAGCCCTGGACCTGGGCGATGGTGGGCTTCGGCACGTCGCGCCAGCGGAGACACGTCTCGAGGTAGAGCTCGGACAGGCGCTTCAGGTTCTCCGCGATGCCGGGCCCCACCGGGTGCGCCTTCTGGTCCTCGATCTCGTCGGGGCTGCCGAGGTCGTGACCGGCGGAGAAGTGCGCGCCCGCACCGGCCACGATGATGGTCCGCGTGGCGTCATCCTCGGATGCCGCGCGGAACGCCTCGTCCAGCTCGACGATCATCACGCGGCTCTGCGCGTTCAGCACCTCGGGCCGGTTCGCGGTGATGCGGACCACGGCGCCGAGCTGCTCGTAGCGAATCGTGCGAAAGTCCATCGGGCGTTCCTCCGGGGCTCACAATAGCTCAGGCGGGCGCCTCGCGGCCAGCGCCGCTCGCCAGCATGCGCGGCGTCGGTTAGTATCTGCCGAGGCGAGCCCTGCCCGAAGCGAGCCCTGAAAGGAGCCCGGCATGCGCGGAAGACACGTCCTCATGGAAACCCTGGTGGGTCACGGCGTCGAGTATCTCTTCGGCAATCCCGGCACCACCGAGAGCCCCATCATCGAGAGCCTGCAGGACTACCCGCAGATCCGCTACGTGCTGGCGCTGCACGAGGCCGTGGCCATCGGCGCCGCGAGCTACTATGCGCAGGCGAGCGGGCGCACGGGCGTGGTGAACCTGCACGTGGCTCCCGGTCTCGGCAATGCGCTCGGCATGCTCTACAACGCGAGCAAGGCGGGCTCGCCCTGCTCCTGACCGCGGGACAGCAAGACACGCGCCTTCGCCTGCGCGCGCCCCTGCTCGGCCACGATCTCGTGGCGATGGCGGCGCCGCTCGTCAAGTGGAGCGCGCAGGTGGAGCGCGCCGACGAAATGGCCCCGCTCCTGCGCCGCGCGCTCAAGATCGCTCAGGACCCGCCGAGCGGACCGGTCTTCGTGGCCTTGCCCATCGACGTGCTCGAGCAGGAGACCGCCGAGATGCCCCTGCCCCCGGGCACGCTCTACCTCGAGGCCGGGCCCGATCCGGCGGGCGTGACGGCCATGGCGGAAGCTGCTCCTCGGCAGCCGCAATCCCGTCATCGTCGCGGGCGACGACGTCGGGCGCCGCGGCGCGCATGGGGATCTCCTCGCGCTGGCCGAGCAGCTCGGCGCCGCGGTCTGGTTCGAGGGCCTGCGGCAGCACGTCGTGTTCCCGACGATGCATCCGAATTGCCGTGGCGCGCTTGGCTTCGATGCGGCCGCCATCAGGAAGGCGCTCGACGGCAGCGATGCGGTCCTGCTCCTCGGCGGGCCCTTCTTCGAGGAGGTGTGGTTCGCTCCCGGCTCGGCATTCCCGCCGGATGCGGCCGTGCTCCAGATCGAGGACTCGCCCGAGCGCCTCTCGCGAAACTTCCCGCTGCGCGCGGGATTGCTGGCCAGTCCCGGCCCCGCGCTTCGCGCGCTCTCCGCCGCCATCAAGCGCGGGGCCGGCGCGGCCTTCCTCGACGCCGCCGCGGCGAGGAACACCGCGTTCGGATCGCTCAAGGCGCAGGAGATGGCCGCCACCCGCGAGCGCGCGGCCAAGCGCTGGGACGCCGAGCCGATCTCCATCCCGCGCTTCATGGCCGACCTCGAGGAGGGACTGCCCGCCGATGCCATCGTCGTGGATGAGTCGATCACCGCGAGCATCGATCTGGGCCGCACGCTCTCCCTCGAGCGGCCGGGCGACTACTTCGGGGCGCGGGGCGGCGGCATCGGCCAGGCATTGCCCGGCGCGCTCGGCGTGAAGCTCGCCCACCCGCGCCGGCCCGTCGTGGCCGTCTCGGGCGACGGCTCGGCCATGTACAGCATCCAGGCCCTCTGGACCGCCGCCCACCACGACCTGGCCGTGGTCTTCGTGATCCTCGACAACCGCGAGTACCGCATCCTCAAGCACAACATGGACGCCTATCGCCAGCGCTTCGGCGTCCGGTCCGAGCGCCCGTACGCCCACATGGACCTCGCGAAGCCGGATCTGTCGTTCGTGGACATCGCCCACGGCCTGGGCGTGCCCGCCTCGCGCGTCACGAAGCCCGGCGACCTGGCTCCGGCGCTCGCCGCCGCGCTCGCCGCGGGCGGGCCGTATCTCCTGGACGTGGTGGTCGAGGGCCGCCGGTAACCGGCACGCCCGACGGCGGCGAGGGGGACATCATGAACATCCCTCAGATGCCTCCGAGGGAGACGGAGGAGTCTGACTGAGACTCTAGCTTTGGTCGCTACCGCGGCGCGGATTATCTTGCATCGGTTCGGCGGCGCTTGCCACTTCCGGCTGCTCTGATGGAATTCCGGCAGATCCGCGATATTGGCGTGTGGATTTTACGAAATGCCGTCGCGCGTGGGCCGCGAAAGAGGGACAGATATCGCTGCGGGACGCCGTGCCTGCGCAACCGGCACCCTCTTCTAGATTCGGCGCCGGGGAGGTTTAGCCGTCCACCGTAGCAGATCCTCGAACAGCGTGGTCGACAGCGGCGGGACATCGGCAAGTCGGGCACGCGGCTCGGTCCAGTCGGGCCGCGAACGGGTCCTCCCGCGTTCGCCACTCCGTGGCCCGGTCAACGCCGAGGGCAGTCGACCCGCCCGCCAGCCGCGAGGCGGGATTGTGCCGGGCCGCGAGGACGGCCTTGTCGATGATCGCCGCCGCGTCGGCCATCCCCGGATGAGGAAGAGGGTCCTCATCTCGGCGGCTTCCGGCTCGCCGGGCCGCAGCCGCCAGCGCCCGCACACCGGCAGGGCGGACCACACGTCCTTTCGCCCTCCTGCGGACAACAGACTCACGTCGCCACAGAGCATGGCGTATTGCTGCTCGTCGAGGTCAACCGCGTAGTTCATTGGTCCGCCTCCTCCGATCACGCTAGCCCCTCGGAGGTCTCAACTCCAAGTTTCTCGATGCTGAGTCCAAGTTTTCTGGATGCTGCGGAGGATCCACGCCCAGATGTCCTACAAGGAAGACCTAGTCAAAGGCGAATGCCTGGCGAGCACTCGATGGATACTCCCAACTATGTGAGGGAAACCCTCAAGTCCGGGATGGAACGTATCGCACACCCAGTAGGGTGCGCTCAAGCAGTTCGGGTGCGCCGCAGCCTGTCGCTCGGCAGCAGCCGCCGTGGACAGCGACGGAGCAGCCGTTCGTCCTGCGTCCTGCAGGGCGCGGCGTGCGACGCGTCGCAGTGCCGCAAGCCCTGAGGTCTCGCGGGCGACCGCAGATCCGCCGCACAAGCAAGGCGAGGGCGGGCAGCATGGTGCCCGCGGCGGTCAGTCTCGGCCGGGTGAGCGACGTCAGGCAGGCGGCTGCTGCCTCGCGAATCGCGATGAGGTCACGCGCCTGAGCGGCCGTCGAGGCGCTCGTGCGGGCTCCGGAACTTTCCCGGAACTTCACCGAGCGCCCCGCCGCTACCAACCGACGACAGCTAAGTAATGGTGCGCCCTAGAGGAATCGAACCTCTGGCCTTCGGATTCGTAGTCCGACGCTCTATCCATCTGAGCTAAGGGCGCACATGGCGGAGAGGCCGGGATTCGAACCCGGGACAGAGGTTTTGCCCCTGTAACCGCTTAGCAGGCGGCTGCCTTCGGCCGGCTCGGCCACCTCTCCTAGCAATGCAATCCAACGATGCAAGCCAACAGAGTATAGGGCATTTGCCCCGCGGCGACTACCCTCGTCCGCGGGGCCGAATACAGCAGGGGGCCGGCGGCGGCCCCTCGAAGATCATGGCGGAGGGGGAGGGATTTGAACCCCCGATCCCTTGCGGGATTCCGGTTTTCAAGACCGGCGCCTTCAACCGCTCGGCCACCCCTCCGGGAGGAAGCTCCTATTCTATCCGAATGATGCGCTCGAGTCCCCCATGTAAGGACGGAGCGCGGCCGGCACCGTGATGGTCCCGTCCGCTTCCTGGTAGTTCTCGAGCACGGCGATCAGCGTGCGGCCCACGGCGAGCCCCGAGCCGTTCAGCGTATGGCAGTACTCCGTCTTGCCACCGCCCGCAGGGCGGTACTTGAGATCGAGCCGGCGCGCCTGGAACGCCTCGCAGTTCGAGCACGAGGAGATCTCGCGGTACTTCCCCTGCCCCGGCAGCCACACCTCGATGTCATAGCTCTTGGCGGCCGTGAAGCTCGCGTCGCCCGAGCAGTGCAGCACGACGCGATACGGAATCTCGAGGCGCCGAAGGACTTCTTCGGCATTGCGCACCATCGAGTCGAGCTCGTCGTACGACTGGCTCGGGCGTGGTCACCTTGACCAGCTCCACCTTGTCGAACTGGTGCTGGCGGATCATGCCCTTCATGTCCTTGCCATAGGTGCCGGCCTCGCGCCGGTAACACGGCGAGAAGCACACGTAGCGGCGCGGCAGGCTGGCTTCGGGCAGGGTCTCGTCGGCATGGAGCGCGGTGACCGGCACCTCCGCCGTCGGGATCATGTAGAGCAGCCGGCTCTCGTCCGGCTCCTGCGTCTTGAAGAGCTGCTCCTCGAACTTCGGGAGCTGGCCCGTGCGGAGCATGGTGGACCCGCTCACGAGCTGCGGCACCCACACCTCGGTATAGCCGTGCTCGCCCGTATGGAGATCCAGCATGAGCTGGGACAGCGCCCGCTCGAGCCGCGCCGCCGCTCCCCACATCACCGTGAAGCGGGACTTGGCGAGCTTGACGGCGCGGGCGAAGTCGAGGATGCCGAGCGCCTCGCCGAGCACGTCGTGCGTCTTCGGCTCGAAGGCAAACCGCCGCGGCTCGCCCCAGCGCGAGGTCTCCACGTTGTCGTCCTCGGTTTCGCCCACGGGCACCGAGGGGTGTGGCAGGTTCGGGAGCTGGACGAGGAGCTGCTCCATGCGCTCGTCGACCTGCTTCACCTCGGCGTCGAGCGCCTTGATGCGGTCCGACACCTCTCGCATCCGCGCCATGACCGGCTCGGGATTCTCCCCGCGCCGCTTGGCCTGGCCGATGGCCTCGGAGGTGCGGTTGCGCTCGGCCTTGAGGGTCTCGACCTCGGTCACGAGCCGGCGCCGGTCCGCGTCCGCGGCGAGGATCTCCGGCACGAGCTCGGCGCCGCCGCGTGTGGCGAGGCCCCGTTGAACGGCATCGGGTTGCTCGCGGATCAGCTTCAGGTCCAGCATCGTGCTCCCCGCTCGCTTTCGATGGAACAAAAGGGCCGCGTCCGCGGCCCTGTCCTCACCCAGGCACGGTGCCCGGCGGGTCTACGGCGACGCCGACTCTGGCTGCGCGGCCTGCTCGGCCTCGACACGGGCAATGCTGCCCACCTGGTCGTCGGCGTCGATGTCGATGATGCGCACGCCCATCGTATTGCGGCCCTGGCTCGTGACGTCATCCACGTGGAGGCGGATCATCTTGCCCTTGCTGGTGATCACGAGCATGTCGTTCCCCTGCCGCACCTGGAGCATCCCCACCACCGGACCATTGCGCCCGCCCGTCTTGATGTCGATGATGCCCTTGCCGGCGCGCCCGGTGAGGCGATACTCGTCGAGCGGCGTGCGCTTGCCGTAGCCGCGCACCGTCACCGTCAGCACGCTCATCCCCTCCTCGACCACTTCGGCGGCGATGACCTGGTCGTGCTCTTCGAGGTCGATGCCCTTCACCCCGGCGGCCATCCTCCCCGTGGACCGGATCTCGTCCTCGGCGAAGCGGATGAGCATGCCCTCCTTGGTCGAGAGCAGCACCTCGCGCTGGCCGTCGGTGCGCCGCGCCGCCATCACCTCGTCGCCATCCTCGAGCGTGATGGCCTGGATGCCCCCGCGCTTGGGATGCGAGAACGCGACCAGCTCCGTCTTCTTGACCTTTCCCCGCTTGGTGGCGAGGAGGATATACGCGGCCGACTCGAAGTCGCGCACGGGCACGCAGGTGGCGACCGCCTCGCCCTCCGCGAGCGAGAGCACGTTCACCATGGCCTTGCCCTTGGCCTGGCGTCCGCCCTCGGGGATCTCGTGGACCTTGAGCCAGTGGACCTTGCCCTTGTTCGTGAAGAACAGGAGATAGGAATGCGTCGTGGCGACGAAGAGGTCGGCGACGATGTCCTCTTCCTTCGTCTCCATCCCCGTCACGCCCTTGCCGCCGCGCTTCTGGCTGCGGTAGGCCTCGACGTGCGTCCGCTTGATGTAGCCGGAGCGCGTGATCGTGACCACCATGTCCTCGTCGGCGAGCAGGTCCTCGATGGTGAGATCGGTCGTCTCGCTGAGGATCTCCGTGCGCCGCTCGTCGCCGAACTCTTCCTTCAGCGAGGCGAGCTCGTCCTTGATGATCCCCATCAGGCGCTGGTCGGAGGCGAGGATGCCCTTCAGATCGGCGATGAGGGCGAGTGTCTGCTCGTGCTCCTCCACGATCTTGTGGCGCTCGAGCTGGGTCAGGCGCTGCAGGCGCATGTCGAGGATGGCCCGCGCCTGGATCTCCGAGAGCTGGAGCTGCGCCATGAGGGCGGTCTTCGCCGCGTCGGGGCTCTCGGCCTGGCGGATCAGCCGGATCACGAGGTCGAGCTGATCGACGGCCTTGCGCAGCCCCTCGAGGATATGCGCGCGCTCCTCGGCGCGGGCGAGATCGTACTTCGTCCGTCGGGTGACGACCTCGCGGCGGAAGCTGATGAACTCCTGCAGCATCTGCTTGATGTTCACGACCTGGGGCCGCCGGCCCACCAGGGCCAGCATGATGATGCCGAAGGTGGTCTGCATCGAGGTGTGCTTGTAGAGCTGATTGATCACGATCTGCGGGATCTCGCCCCGCCCGAGCTCGAGCACGACACGGATGCCCTCGCGATTCGACTCGTCACGCCGCTCGGAGATGCCCTCGATCTTCTTGTCGCGAATCAGCTCACCGATCTTCTCCATCAGGGTCGCTTTGTTGACCTGGTACGGCAGCTCGGTGATGATGATGGCCTCGCGGCCACCCCGCATCTTCTCCACGTGCGCCTTCGCGCGCAGCGTGATGATCCCCGCCCCGTCGTGTAGGCCTCGCGAATCCCCGTCCGCCCATAGATGTACCCGTAGGTCGGGAAATCCGGCCCCGGGATCACCGCCATGAGCTGCTCGAGGGTGGCGTCGGGGTTCTCGATGAGCATGACGAGCCCGTCCACCACCTCTCCGAGGTTGTGGGGCGGGATATTGGTCGCCATGCCGACGGCGATGCCCGAGGAGCCATTGATGAGCAGGTTCGGCACCTTGGTCGGCAGGACCATCGGCTCCTGGAGCGACTCGTCGAAGTTCGGCGAGAAGTTCACGGTGTCCTTGTCGATGTCGGCCAGGAGCTCGTGGGCGATCTTGGAGAGCCGCGCCTCGGTATAGCGCATGGCCGCGGGCGGGTCGCCGTCGATGGACCCGAAATTCCCCTGCCCGTCCACGAGCGGATAGCGCAGCGAGAACTCCTGCACCATGCGCACGAGCGCCTCGTAGACGGGGAGTCGCCATGGGGATGGTACTTGCCGAGCACCTCGCCCACCACGCGCGCCGCTTTCTTGTAGGGGCGGTTGAAGCTGAGTCCCAGCTCGGACATGGCGAACAGCACGCGCCGGTGAACGGGCTTCAGGCCGTCGCGGATGTCCGGCAGCGCCCGCCCGACGATAACGGACATGGCGTAGTCGAGATACGACTTCCGCATCTCCTCTTCGATCGGGACGGGGGTCTGACGCTCTGGGCTCATGGAACGCTGACCCGGTTAGACGTCGAGGTTGACCACGTCGAGGGCGTTCTTCTCGATGAACTCGCGGCGCGGCTCGACGGCATCCCCCATGAGCACGCTGAACATCTCGTCGGCCCCGACGGCGTCTTCCATCGTCACCTTGAGAAGCGTGCGCGTCTCCGGGTTCATGGTGGTCTCCCAGAGCTGCTCGGGATTCATCTCACCGAGCCCCTTGTAGCGTTGGAGCGTGGCGCCCTCCTTGGCGAAGTCCATCACCACGCGGACGAGGTCGTCGAGGCTGTTGGCCACCGCCTCCTTGCCGCCGCCGTCCACGACGGTGCACGGACCCTTGTGGAGGGCCGCGAGCTCGGCGTAGATGTCGAGGAGCTGTCCATAATCCGGCGACTTGAGCAGATCGGGGCTGAAGGAGACCTGGACCGGACCCGTGAGCTGCACGGTCGTGCTATCGCCATTGTCGCCACTCACCACCTGGACGCTCCACCCGTCGTCTCCGCCGCGGCCTCGCTGACGGCCGCGGTGATCTCGGCATCACCCACCCCGCGCTTGGTCGCTTTGAACTTCTTCCGGAGAAGGCCATCCAGGATGGCCGCGGGGATCCCGCGGCGGCAGAACTTGCCGAACAATGTCCGGAACTCGAGCACGCGCTTGAGGGTCTCGAGGAGGCTGTCCTCCTTGAGCGGCTGGGCCTTGCCGGGGACCTTGACGCTCGCCTTCTCCACCCACTGCGCGAGGAGGAATTCCTCCATTTCCCGCTCGCTCATCGCATACCGCTCCGCGCGGCCTTTCTTGATCTTGAACAGCGGCGGCTGCGCGATGAACAGATGGCCCGCCTCGATCACCTGCACCATGTGCCGGAAGAAGAACGTGAGCAGCAGCGTGCGGATGTGGGCGCCGTCCACGTCGGCGTCCGTCATCAGGATCACCTTGTGGTATCGGAGCTTGCCGACGTCGAACTCTTCCGGCCCGATGCCCGTTCCCAGGGCCGAGATGAGGAGCCGGATTTCCTGATGGGAGAGGACCTTGTCGTAGCGCGCCTTCTCGGCATTGATGATCTTGCCGCGCAGCGGCAGCACGGCCTGCGTCTTCCGGTCGCGGCCCTGCTTCGCGGAACCGCCCGCGGAGTCACCCTCGACGAGGAAGATCTCGCGGAACTGCGGTTCCCGCTCCGAGCAGTCGGCGAGCTTGGCGGCCAACCCCTCGTCGTCGCGCCCCCCTTGCGGGTCAGCTCGCGAGCCTTGCGCGCCGCCTCCCGCGCCTGCGCCGCCCGCACGCACTTGTCGGCGATCTTCCGCGCGGTCGTCGGATCCTCCTCGAACACCTCGGCGAGGCGATCGTTGACGATCTGCTGCACCAGGCCCTTGACCTCCGAGTTGCCGAGCTTGGCCTTGGTCTGGCCCTCGAACTGCGGGTCGGGGATGCGGACCGACACGACGGCCGTCAGCCCTTCGCGCACGTCGTCTCCCGTCACCGCGCCCTTGAAGGTCTTGAGGAATCCCTGGGCCTGCGCGTAGTTCGACAGCGTACCGGTGAGCGCCGCGCGGAATCCCGTCAAGTGCGTGCCGCCCTCGCGCGTATTGATATTGTTCGCGAAGGAAAACACGTTCTCCTGGTAGCCGTCGTTGTACTGCAGCGCGACCTCGACCTCGATGCCGTCCTTCTTGCCTTCGAAGAAGAGCACCTTCGGATGAATCGGCGTCTTGTTCTGGTTGAGGTGCTTGATGAACTCGATGATGCCGCCCTTGTAGAGGAAGGTGTGATCGCGGTCGTCGCGCTCGTCCTCGATGACGATCTTGAGGCCCTTGTTGAGGAAGGCCATCTCGCGGAGTCGGTTCGACAGGGTGTCGAACGAGAACGAGACCTCCTCGAAGATCTTCGCGTCCGGCTTGAAGCGGACGATGGTGCCGTGCTTCGACCGTCTTGTCGCCGGCGGCGATGTCACCCTGCGGCACGCCGTACTCATAGCGCTGCGTCCACACACGGCCCTGCCGGCGGATCTCGATCTCGAGCCACTCCGATAGGGCATTCACCACGGAGATGCCGACGCCGTGCAGGCCGCCGGAGACCTTGTAGGCGGAGTGCTCGAACTTGCCTCCGGCATGCAACACCGTCAGGACGACTTCTGCCGCGGAGCGCCCGCTTTCCTTGTGCACTTCCACCGGAATTCCTCGCCCGTTGTCACCCACGGAGCACGAGCCGTCCGAGTGGAGAATAACCTTGATGCTGTCACAATAGCCCGCGAGCGCCTCATCGACCGCATTGTCGACGGCCTCGTAGACGAGGTGATGGAGGCCGTAGGCCCCTGTGTCACCGATGTACATCGCGGGACGCTTCCGAACCGCCTCCAGCCCCTCGAGGACCTTGATATCACTCGCGTCGTAGCTATCGGCGCTCATGCAGCCCCTCGCAAAGCCGCAGTAACTGGCGTCCCTCACTTCTCCGTTTCTGACCTCCCACCAATGGGCCTCAGCGGCATCGGTCAATGGCGCGTCGGCGGTGGTCAGGAACACCTGGCCCACGCGCGAGACATGGCTTAAAACGCGCCCTTGGACACCCGGATCGAGCTCGGACAGCGCATCGTCCAGCAGGATCACTGGGGCGCTTCCGACCGCCTCTTCAACGGGGGCCGCTTCCGCGAGACGCAATGTCAGCGCCATCAAGCGTTGCTGTCCCCGCGATCCGAACGTTCGGAGGTCACGTCCTTGCAGAGCGACGAGGAGATCGTCTCGGTGGGGACCAACGAGCGTTTGGCCCCGGCGGATTTCCTCGGGAAGGCGAGCGCGCAGGCGCTCATGAAAAGACGCCGCGGTGGGCACATCACCCAATGCCGATCGATACTCGATAGCAATGCTCCCACGCCCCCTAGGGCCGGATACAAGCGTTCAGCCTCAGTGCTCAGAGCCACGACGCCCTGCTGACGCCTGGAAACAATCTCCAAGCCGAGGTCGACGATCTGCTCATTCCATGGTTCGAGACGACCTTGACTTCCGCCACCACTCCCCTGGAGAAGATGATTGCGACGCGCGAGAACCTGCCGGTACCTCCGGTGGGTCGACGCATACGACGGATATATCTTTGCGACGAACCCGTCGAGGAAGTTGCGGCGCGCCTGCGGTGCCCCATTGACAATGGCCAGATCAGCCCAACCAAACGGGATCACCCGCGCCCACGTACATCCTTCGCCCATCACTGCCCAGACACCATCCTCGCGAGGAGCGAGAATGCGACGAAGCCGGCGTGAGGCGTCACTGCGACTGATCTCGCCACTCACGGCGGCGCTTTTCGCGCCCCATCGCGTCATCTCTAGCGGCTTGGCGCCTCGAAAGGACCTCCCAACGGCTAAAAGGGCAAGCCCCTCGAGGAGATTCGTCTTGCCCTGGGCGTTGGGGCCCGTGAGAATATTGAGGTTCGGCACTGGGTTGAACCGGAGGCTCTCGTAACTGCGAAAATCGGTAAGCTCTACCGTCTCAATGTGCACCCGATTCCCGCTCCTCTGGGACTTCAGATCCTCATAGGCATGATAACACAGAGGGATCCGTCATCCTCGAGGCTTTTGAGGACTCCAGGGCTCAACGCGTCCTTGACCTCGAGCACGACCTGCTCTCCAGCCTGCGCGCCGATCGCGTCCAAGACATAGCGCGAGTTGAACCCGATGGTGATCTCTTCACCAACGTACTGGACCTCCATCTCTTCTTCGGCTTCACCGTAGTCCGCGCTATAGGCCGCCAGCTTCAACACCCCCGGTGAGAGGACGAACTTCACCGGCTTGGTGCGCTCCTCCGAGAGCACCGACACCCGGCGGAGGGCCGCCGTGAGCCCGTCTTTCGAGAGCAAGACGCGGTGCGGGTGCGCGCGGGGCACCACCTGCTCGTAGTTCGGGAACGTTCCTTCGATCAACCGCGCCATGAGGATCACGTTCGGCATGCGCAACATGAACTGGTTGTCGCCGAGCGCAACCTCGACCTGTTCACCCGAGCCCACGACCCTCGCGATCTCCTGCACCGCTTTGCGGGGAACGATTCCGGACACGGCTATCTTGGTCTCCCCGATGGGACGCACCGCCAAGGCCAGGCGATGGCCGTCGGTTGCCACCAGCCTCAATTCGTGATCGTGAAGGGCCATCAGCACGCCGTTGAGGGCGTAGCGACTCTCGTCGTGAGAGATGGCGAACATCGTCTGGGCCAGCATGTCCCGAAGCAGCTTGCCGTCCACGGTGACCCAGTTATCCGTTGCGATCGGTATGACGTGAGGATAATCCTCCGCGGCCAACCCGACGAGCTTGTACGACGCGCCCCCACACCGTAGGGCAACCCAGGCATTTTCCTGCACCTTGAGCGCGAGTGGTGCTGCGGGCAGCTCTTTGGTGATTTCCAGCAGCTTGCGCGCGGAGATCGTCACGGAGCCAGCGGTAACGACGCGGGCGGGAGCCGCGACGCGCACGCCGACCTCGAGATCGGTTGCCGTCAGGCGCAGGAGATCGCCTTCGGCCTCGACCAATACATTGGCGAGGATCGGCATGGTCTGGCGAGGCTCGACGATGTTGTGAACCATCTGGAGGCTCCGGAGAAATGCGTCGCGATCTACATGGACTTCCATAAAAGACTCCAGTTGTTGAGAAGAGAAGAAAGAAGAATTCGTCGGAGTAAGCGTAGGCGGGGCGTGTGGATAGTGTGGAGCAGCGAAATGGGCGCGTGAACCGAGGGAGGGACGTGGGTCGGGTGCAGTGGATAGAGAGGTGGAGGGCTGGTGAAGATGTGGGGATCATAGCGGGAAGCTCTGGGTGATGCTGTCGATGGTCTTCTTGAATTTGGGATCCTCGTTGAGGAGATTCTGGATTTTTCCACGGCGTGGAGGACGGTGGTGTGGTCCTTGCCGCCGAAGGCGCGGCCGACTTCGGCGAGGGAGGCATGCGTGAGCTGGCGGGCGAGGTACATGGCGATCTGGCGAGGGAATGCGATGGCCTTGGTGCGGCCCTTGGCGCGCATGTCTGAGAGCTTGACGCCGAAGAAGTCGGCGGCCTTCCGCTGGATCTGCTCGATGGTGATGACTTTCTCTTCTTCGCTCCAGAGGTCGGCGAGGACTTCCTGGGCGAGATCGGTATTCATGTCGCGACCGCTCAGGGAGCAGAAGGCGATCATGCGAGTGAGGGAGCCCTCGATCTCGCGGATATTGGCTTTGATGCGACTGGCGATGAGATAGGCGACGTCATCGGGAAGCAGGATGCGCTCGATCGCGGCCTTTTTCTTGAGGATGGCGACGCGGGTCTCGAAGTCGGGTGGCTGAATGTCGGCAATGAGGCCCCACTCGAAGCGGGAGCGAAGGCGCTCCTCGATCTCCGGGATCTCCTTGGGTGGAGAGTCGGAGGAGAGGACGATCTGATGGCGGGCTTCGTAGAGGTCGTTGAACGTGTGGAAGAACTCCTCCTGCGTGCGCTCCTTGCCGGAGATGAACTGGATGTCATCGATCAGGAGGAGATCGATGGTGCGGTACTTGGCGCGGAACTCGGCGGTGCGGTCGTAGCGGATCGCGTTGATGAGCTCGTTCGTGAAGCGCTCGGTGGAGAGATAGAGCAGGCGCAGGGACGGGTAGAGGCGAGCGATCTGGTGGCCGACCGCGTGGAGCAGGTGCGTCTTGCCCAGGCCGACGCCGCCGTAGATGAAGAGCGGGTTATAGGCCTTCGAGGGCAGCTCGGCGACGGCCTGGCAGGCCGCCTGGGCGAACTGATTGGAGTTGCCGACCACGAAGGAATCGAAGGTATAGCGGGTTGACAGGCCGGACGGGAGGGACTGAGGGTCGAGGGCCGTGGCCGGGTGGGCGGGCGGATTGGCGGGCAGAGCCGAGTCGATGACGATGCCGACGCGCGGGTTTCCGCCAAAGATCTCGCGGGCCGCGGTTTCGAGCGCGGCAAGATGGTTCTGCATCAACCAATCGCGGGTGTACTTGTTCGGGGCGGCGATTCTGAGGTCATCGCCGTCGAGTGCGGCGAGGCGGCACGGGCGGAGCCAGGAGTCGAGAGCGCTCGCGGGCAGTCGGCGCTCGAGTTCGGTGAGCATGCGATCCCATAAAGAGTCGAGCATTTCTGGCACCTTGGATATCAGGGGCGCGGGGAGTTACACACAGAGTTATCCACAGATGTGGATAACCGTGCACGGTCGCGGGTTCCCGGGGCGGCGGCGCGGAGATACAGGCCACGAAGCACCAGGTAGCGACCTCTCTTCGGCTCGATCAACGGTGGACGAGAGAGAGCTCGTCCTGCATTCGTGCTCTCGGGCCGAGCGCCGGCCACTCCGGGCTCAGGGGTTGCTCGGGAGCGCGAGAGAGCGCACGTTACCATAGGCATGAACGGGCCTGCAAGAGGGTCGCGCGCCTTGACTTCCCGGGGGGCGGTCAGTAGACTACGAAGGCTCTACGACCGAAAGGGGACCTTCATGAAGAGAACGTTTCAGCCGAATGTCCGGCGCCGCAAGAAGACGCACGGATTCCGCGAGCGCATGAAGACCCTGGGTGGTCGAAAGGTGCTGAAGCGACGCCGGGCGAAAGGGCGAAAGCGACTGACTGTCTAGCGGGGCGTGGGGCGGCAAGCCCGCGGTGTCCTGTCGGTGGGGCGAAGTCAGCGCCTTCGGGCGGGAGAGTTCGAGGCGATTTTCCGGCAGCGCGGGCGGCGGGAGGAGCTGGAAAGCTTCATCGCGCTCTGGCGGCCGTGTCCGGGTGAGGGAAGGTCGGCTTCGCCGTTGGCCGACGGCTGGGCGGAGCGGTCGAGCGCAATAGGGCGAGGCGACGCCTGCGCGAGGCGTATCGGCGGGAGCGTCCGGCGAAGCGGGAAGGGTTTGACGTAGTCTTCGTGGGTCGCTCCGCGTTGCTCAGTCGCTCGTTTGCTGATCTGCGTGGCGATATCCAGCGGGTGCTCCGGACACTGGCGCGGAGGGCAGAGTCCGGAGCCAAGAGCGCGGCAGGAGGGACAGAAGCATGAGCGCGTGGCCTGCGCGCCTGGCCGCCCGGCTGGTGCGGGTGTATCAGGTGGTGCTGAGGCCGCTGCTCCCGCCTGCGTGCCGATTCGAGCCGAGCTGTTCCGAGTATTCCCGCCAGGTGCTGCTTACCCATGGGTTGGCCGGCGGCGCCTGGCTGAGCATCCGCCGTATCGCTCGGTGCCACCCCTGGCACGCTGGTGGATACGACCCACCCCCGCTGCGCCAAGTGCCTGATCCAGAAGGACGACCAGGAGGCTGATGGAAAAGCGAGCGATCATCGCCGCCATGCTCATGGCGGGCCTGCTGATGGTGTACCAGTTCTTGTTCGTGAAGCCAGAGCCACAGCGCCCGGCTCCCGCTGCGCAGAAGGCGGAGGCGCCCGTCTCCCAGGGATCGAGTCCATCGGCAGCCTCCACACCAGTCTCCGGCGAGCAGTCCTCCACCTGCGAAGGACGCCCCGGCCCCCGGAGCGGACGGCGGTCGTCGACACACCCTTGTACCAGGCAGAGGTCGGCAGCAACGGGGAGAGATCAAGGCCTGGGTGCTCAGGTACCGCGGGGAGAAACCGCTCGTCGTGCCTGGGCTCACGGGTTCTGAGGGGCTGGAGGTTGGCAGGGCGGGCACGCCGCCGCAGCCCGTGGCGTTCTCGATAGAGCCGCCGGCGCTCAAGCTCACGAAGGAGAATCCGACGGGCACGCTCACGCTCACAGGGCAGGACGGGTTCGGGCTCGAGGTGAAGGAGACCCTGGGATTCCGCGGCGACTCGTACGTGGTGGAGCAGAGCATCAACGTGGAAAATCGCCACAGCGTTGCGCAGAGCGCGGAGATCATCCTGCCGTGGAGAGCGCCGCTCGAGTGGCCGAAGGAAATGGCCGAGAAGTTTCAGGGCCAGCATCCGATCCGGACGGTGCGGCTCGCCGGTGGCTCCGTGATTCGCGAGGATGTGCACAACGTGGCGGAGCGGCGGGCGGAGGGTCTTGGATCGCGCTCGAGAGCGAGTGGTACCTCGCGGCGCTGATTCCTCAGGGGAACGGGTGGCACCTCTCCGAGCGGAAGGTGAGCCAGAACGTTCCCGGTCAGGCCAAGCCGAGAGAATTCGTGGAGATCGAGGTGCGGACGACCCTGCCGGTGCTCGAGCCGGGGCAAGCCTGGCAAGGGAAGGTAACGATCTACGTGGGGCCCAAGGAGCACGCGCGGCTCAAAGCGGTGGGGGCTGGGCTCGAGAAGTCGATCTATTTCGGGGATTCCCTCTGCCACAGTCTTATGGCGGGTTGCCGATGGAGTGGCTCGCCGTCCCCATCATGGCGGTAATCCACGTCCTTCACGCCTACTCCGGCAACTACGGTGTGGCGATCATCCTGCTGACCCTCATCACGAAGGTGCTGTTCTTCCCGCTCACGCTCAAGAGCATGACCTCGATGAGGGCGATGCAGACGCTGCAGCCGCAGATCAATGCGCTGCGCTCGAAGTACAAGAGCGACCCGCAGCGCCTGCAGCGGGAGACGATGGAGCTGTACCGCGCCAACAAGGTGAACCCCTCGGCGGCTGCCTGCCGATGGTGGTGCAGATTCCCATCTTCTACGCGCTCTACGTCGCGCTCTCCGTTTCAGTGGAAATGCAGAACGCGCCGTTCATCTGTTTCGGCCGCCTGCCGACATGGATGCCCTGGCTCGGCGGGCAGGATCTGTGGATCTGCGATCTGGCGGCACATGACCCCACGTATATCCTTCCGCTGCTGATGGGGGTGTCGATGTTCGTCCAGCAGAAGATGCAGCCGGTGATGGGAGACCCCGGCAGGCGAAGATGATGCTGTTCATGCCGGTGCTGTTCACCTTCATGTTCCTCAACCTCCCGTCGGGACTGGTGTTGTACTGGACTCTCTCGAACGTCTTCCAGATCGCCCAGCAGAAATACATGGAGCGGCGGGGTGTGAAGAACCAGAAGCCACCGGCCCAGAAGGCATCGGCCCGCGCGCTCAAGAAGGCGTGAGCGCGGCTTCGTCCTCGGCTCGCCGAGCTGACACGGACACGATCGTCGCCATTGCCACGCCGCCGGGCGCTGGCGCGATCGGCGTCATTCGAGTCAGCGGTCCATCGGCGCGCGAATGCGTCTTGCCGCTGCTGCGCGCCGTCGGAGGCCGGGAGATCGAGGCTGCCCGTCCGCGCGCGCTGCATCGGGTGCGCGTCGTGGATCCCCAGACGGGCGCCCAGCTCGACGACGCGCTCGTGGCGTTCATGCCCGGTCCTGACTCCTACACCGGGGAGGATGTGGTCGAATTGTCATGCCATGGCAGCCCGGTCATGCTCGCCGAGATCGTCAGCAAGCTGGTGGCGGGGCGCGCCCGGCTGGCCGCGCCCGGAGAGTTCACGCGGCGGGCCTACCTCAACGGGCGCCTGGACCTGGTCCAGGCCGAGGCGGTGGCGCTGCTGATCGGAGCCAGAACCGAGCGCGCGGCTCGGCTGGCGGTGCGGCAGATGGACGGGGCCCTGTCACGCGAAGTGCGCGCGTTGCGGGAGCTCCTTCTCGACCTGGTGGCCGGCCTCGAGGTGTCGCTCGACTTCCCAGAGGACGGGGTCGGATGGTCAGGCGAAGCTTCCCGGGTGCGGGGCGAAGAGATCGCGGGCCGGCTTGCGGGTTTGCTGGCGAGCGCACGGCGCGGGCGGATCGTCGACGGAGGACTGACGGTGATGCTCGCCGGGGCGCCGAATGTCGGGAAGTCGAGCCTCCTGAATGCGCTCCTTGGGCGGGAGCGGGCGATCGTCTCGCCGAGTCCCGGCACCACGCGCGATCTGGTGGACGGGGAGGTGATCATCGCCGGTGTGGCCGTTCGTCTCATCGACGGGGCGGGGCAGGGGATCCCGCGGGACGTGATCGACGCCGAAGGCATGGCTCGGAGTCGACGAGCGACCGAGGAGAGCGACCTGGTTCTGGTCGTGCTCGACCGGAGTCGGGCGCGCGCCGCGGTGGACGAGGACGTCCTTCGGTTGACGGCAGGCCGCCCGCGGCTGGCCATCGGGAGCAAGGGGGACTTGCCGGCGGTGTGGGTCGATGGGGACATCGACTGCGTGTGCTCCACACGCGGCGAGCCGGGGATCGGGGCATTGCGGCGCCTCCTGGCGGGCTGGGTCGAAGAGCGTGTGGCCGGAGACGCCGAGGAGGGCGGCATCGTGGCCTCCCTGCGGGTAACAGAGCGCCTGGAGGAGGTCAAGTCGAGTCTGGAGAAGGCAATCTCGGGGCTCGAGCGCGGGATGCCATTGGAGGCCGTGTTGATCGATCTCCGAGCGGCGCTTCAGGCCCTTGACGAAACGACGGGCGGTCAGGCGGACGACGCGATCCTCGATCGGATCTTCGCGACGTTCTGTGTAGGGAAGTGACGTGCGGCAGGGCGGCCGGTGCGCGGCAATCGGCGCTCGACCACCTCGCCCACACGGCCCGAGTGCTGAGTGGCCGTCCTATCGACGCGAAGGCCAGCGGACGGTTTTCCCAGTATCTCGATTTACTCCTGCTCTGGAATCGAGCCCAGAACCTCACGGGCTTCGAGTCGGCTCCCGAGATCGTGCGTGGACTTTTCGAGGATTCTCTCCTCTTCTTGCCGCTCCTGCCCGATCGACCCCTGCGGGTGGTGGACATCGGAGCGGGTGCCGGCATCCCTGGTATGCCACTTCGGATCGTCGACGACGGGATCGAGGTGACCCTCATCGAGTCCAAGCGCAAGCGTGTGTCGTTCCTGAAGACGCTCAGGCGGGAGCTTGGGCTCGAGCAGAGCGTGGTGATCGAGGAGGGGCGTGCCGAGGCAGCTCGTGTCGGAGGTGGTCCGGCGCGACGGAGAGTTCGACGTGGCCGTCGCCAGGGCGGTTGGCAATCTCGAGCGAGGTGGTTCCGACGGCCTTGCAGTATCTGAAGCCAGGGGGTGTTCATCGTCTCGGCGCCACCGCCTGCTCGACTGGCCTGGTCTGGGCGCGGAATCGCACGGGGAATGGCGCATCTTGGACTACCCTGACCTTGGCCTAAAGCGGGGATTCTTCGTCGCCCAACGACCGCCTTGATCGCCGTTTGCGATTGGGCTACTGTTCCACGTGAAACAACCGAGTCTGTGATGTTCCACGTGGAACACCATAGCGTGGGAGCGCATGGAGGTAGGTCTACTGACGTGAAGGTCATTGCGGTCGTCAATCAGAAAGGCGGGGTAGGGAAGACCACGACCGCGGTGAACCTGGCCGCGGGCCTCGCGCTGGCCGAGCGGAAGACCCTCCTGATCGATCTAGATCCTCAGGGCAATGCCACGACGGGGCTGGGTATCGACAAGCAGGAATTGAAGCTCACGATCTATCACGTTCTGATCGAGGGCCGTTCGATCGAGGAGAGCATTCAAGCCACGACACTGCCATTTCTGAGCATCGTTCCCTCGGACATCGACCTCGTCGGCGCCGAGATCGAGCTGGTCAGCATGGAGGAGCGCGAGCGACGGCTCAGGCGAGTGCTTGGAACCGATCAAGCACGATTACGCGTTCGTCATCATCGACTGTCCTCCTTCGCTTGGGATCCTCACGCTGAATGCGCTCAACGCGGCCGACTCGGCCCTGGTTCCTCTCCAGTGCGAGTATTACGCCATGGAGGGACTCGCCCATATCTTGAAGACGATTTCCTTGGTCCGGGAGCGGCTGAATCCCGAGCTCAAGGTCGAGGGGATTGTGATGACGATGTTCGACGGGCGCACCAGCTTGGCGGCTCAAGTCAAGGCAGAGGTGCAGCGCCATCTGGGGACCAGATCCTCACGACCGTGATCCCGAGGAATATCCGGCTTACCGAAGCCCCGAGCCATGGCAAGCCGATCATGCTCTACGATCTTCGCTCTCCGGGATCTATCGCCTACCTGGAACTCACGAAGGAGGTTCTCGCTCATGTCTAACCGACACGGGCTCGGTCGAGGGTTGGGCGCCTTGCTGTCCAGCTCGTCCGAGAGCACCACCACGGCCCCGCCGATCGAGCTGCCGATCACTGCGATCAGTCCGAATCCGAATCAGCCAAGAAAAGACTTTGATGACAATGCTTTACGAGATCTATCCGATTCGCTTCGGCACTCGGGGCTCCTGCAACCGCTGGTCGTACGGCGCATGGGCGACGGCTATCAGCTCATCGTGGGAGAGCGTCGCTGGCGCGCGGCGAAGCTTGCGGGGATCGAGAGAGTTCCTGTCATCGTCCGCGAGGCTTCCGACTCCGAGAGCCTGGAGCTGGCGCTCGTCGAGAATCTTCTCCGCGAAGACCTGAACCCGATGGAGGAGGCGGAGGCCTACCAGCGGCCTCCTTGCCGAGTTCGGATGGACGCAGGAGGAGCTGGCTCAGCGCGTCGGCCGAGACCGGAGCACGATCGCCAACTGCCTTCGGCTGGTCAAGCTGCCCGACCTGGTCCAGGCGGATCTGCGCGCCGGCCGGCTCACCATGGGACATGCCCGGGCGCTTCTCTCCCTGCCGGGCGCAGCCGAACAACTCCGACTTCGCGAGGAGATCCTGGCGCACTCGTGGTCGGTGCGCACGACCGAGGCGGACGTGCAGCGCAGCCGGACGAAGTCGCCGCGCCGGCCGGCGCGGCGGGCGCCCGAGATCAGTGCGGTCGAAGACTCGCTTCGCTCGGCACCTTGCCACGCGGGTGCGCCTGATCGGCAACGAGAGCGCGGGGCGCATCGAGGTGGCCTACAGCTCGCGAGAGGAGCTGGATCGACTCGTCGAGCTGATCGTGGGCATCACGCGCAGCTAGAGCGATGAGAAGGGCCCATCTGCGGAGGTACGGCGCCTCGACCGCCGTGCCACGTAACGCGCGAGACAATCGGGCCGACGAACTTTCGTCTGCGGGGCCCAGACATGGCCCCGCACTCCCCTACGCGAGTGGCCTCGCGTTGCGCTGCCATCGGGCGCCGCCTCGCGGCTGGACCCTTCTCATCGCTCTAGCTGGGCTCTCCGAGAGGCTCCAAGGAGATCGATGCCCGTCCGGGACCGGTCTCGAGATCGCGTAGAGTGAATCCATGAGCGAGCGGATCGTCGTCGGCATGAGCGGAGGGTGGACTCGTCCGTGGCGGCCGCCCTTCTCGTCGAGCAGGACGTCGAGGTGATCGGCGTGACCCTGCGTGTGTGGCCCTGGCGCGAGCCCGAAAGCCGTGCCGCCAAGTTCGGGAGCTGCTGCTCGCCCGAGAGCGTGGACGACGCCCGCCAGGTGGCGCGCCGCCTCGGCATCCCCTACTACTTGCTCAATACCGAGCGCGAGTTCGATCAGACGGTGATCGAGAACTTCGCGCGTGAGTACGAAGCCGGCAGGACGCCGGTGCCCTGCGTCGTCTGCAACCGCGAGGTCAAGTTCGGCTCGCTGCTCCACCGCGCCCGCGCCTGGGATGCGAGCGCGGTGGCGACGGGTCACTACGCGCGGATCACTCGCGACGCGGCCTCGGGGCGCTACCTGCTCTGGCGCGGCGTGCGATCCACGCAAGGACCAGTCGGACTTTCTCTGGCCGCTCACCCAGTACCAGCTCGCCGCCGCGCGCTTCCCGTGGGGAGCTGACGAAGGAAGCGGTGCGCGACAAGGCGCGGTCAATGGGGCTGGTGACGGCCGACAAGCCGGAGAGCCAGGAGATCTGCTTCATCCCCGACAACGACTACCGGGGATTCCTGCGCAACCGCATTCCCGGCGCGTTTCGTCCGGGCCCCATCGTCGATGCGCAGGGCAGCGTGCTCGGAGAGCATCAGGGCCTCGTCAACTACACGGTGGGTCAGCGCCGAGGCCTGGGCTTGTCCGGGCCGCGCCCGCTCTACGTCACGGCGCTCGATCCGCGGCGCAATGCCCTGGTGGTGGGCGGGACCGACGAGGTCGAGACCGACCGGCTCTGGGCCGAGCAGGTGAATCTGATCGCCGTCACGTCGCTCGACGCGCCGTTGTCCGTCACCGCCAAGATCCGCCACGGCCACGTCCCGGCCCCGGCAACGATCCGCTCGGTGGAGAGCGCCGGGCACAGAGCGCGTCGAGGTGCATTTCGACCGGCCCCAGCGCGCGGTGGCACCGGGCCAGTCGGTCGTCTTCTACCAGGGAGATCTCGTCGTCGGCGGGGGCGTGATCGCGGGGCGCCCCATCAGGTAGATCGTCGGCGAGGTGCGGTACAGGCGCGGAGGCATCCTTGACAGTTTTCGCGTCTGCATGGTACTCAAGTAGCGTTTGTCCCTAATTTCACAATTCGCCTCAGCCGGAGAATTCATCATGAGAGTCATCCCCGCTCTGTGCGCGTTCCTGCTCGGTGTCCTGCCGTCGGCGGCGCTCGCGGCCGAGGGCACTCCGCCGGCTTCATCAATTTCGACAAGGGACTGATCATCCAGGCGGTCAACTTCATCCTGCTGATGATCTTGCTCACCAAGCTGCTCTACAAGCCGCTCGTCGCCAAGATGGAGGAGCGGACCCAGGCCATCAAGAAGTCGCTCGACGAGGCCCAGGCGGCGCGCGCGGAGGCCCAGCGCGAGCGCCAGGAGCACGCCGCGAAGATCCAGGCGGCCCACGCCGAGGCCCAGGCGATCCGCTCCGCGGCGCTCAAGGAGGCCGCGGAGGAGCAGCGCCGGCTCCTCCAGAGCGCGCGGGAGGAGGCGGATCGCCTCGTCGTCGCCGCCAAGGCGGAGCTGGCGCAAGACGTCCGGCGCGCCAAACAGGACCTGCGCCAGGAAGTGAGCGACCTGGCCGTCCAGGTGGCGGAGCGGCTGATCCGGAAGAGCCTGCGCGATGAGGACCACCGGCGCATCGTCGACGACGCGATCTCCCGGCTCGGCCAGAACTGACGGGACGCCGATGCCGATGACCGCGAGGGCGTGATGCGCGCGCACGAAGGCACGGCCCGCCGTTACGCCAAGGCGCTGTTCCAGATCGCCCGCGAGACCGGATCGATGCCGGCGGTGGGCGACGACCTGGCGCGCTTCCTCGAGCGATTCGACGGCGACGCCCATCTCCACGACGTGCTGACGCGGCCGTGGATCAAGGGCGTGGACCGGCGCGCCATCGCGGTGGCGGTCGCGGAAGGAGAAGGCTGCGGCGCGCCTCGTGCGCGATTTCGTCGGCCTCCTGGCGGAGCGCGGCCGCATCGACCACTTCACGGAGATCATCGCGTCGTACCGGAATTTCGTCGATGAGGATCTCGGCCAGGCCCGCGCGACCGTGCGCACGGCGGCGCCGCTCACCGATGCGGAGAAGCAGGAATTGGGTCGGCGCCTCGAGGGCGCCCTCGGCAAGCGGATCCTCCTCGAGGAGCGCGTCGACCCGACGCTGCTCGGGGGCTTCGTCGCCCAGGTCGGCAGCTACATCGTTGATGGCAGTCTCGACGGGCAGCTGGCGCGGATGCGCGAGCGGCTGGCAAGGGGATAGACCCATGATCAAAGCGGAAGAGATCAGCGAGATCATCAAGCGCCAACTGCAGGGCTACGAGGCCGAGATCGACCTCAAGGAAGCCGGGCGCGTCATCGAGGTCGGCGACGGCATCGCGCGCATCTACGGGCTCGAGAACGCCCTCGCCGGCGAGCTGCTCGAGTTCCCGGGCGGCGTCTTCGGGCTCGTGCTGAACCTCGAAGCCGACAACGTGGGCGCGGTGCTCCTCGGCGACGATACCCAGATCAAGGAAGGCGATCCCGTCATGCGCACCAAGCGCATCGCGCAGGTGCCGGTGGGCCCGGCGCTCGTCGGGCGCGTCGTGAATGCCCTCGGGCAGCCCGTCGACGGCAAGGGACCGATCGAATCCAAGGAGTTCCGCAATATCGAGCGCTATGCGCCGGGCGTCGTGGACCGGCGCTCCGTGAAGGAGCCGCTCCAGACGGGCCTCAAGGCCATCGACGCGATGATCCCCATCGGGCGCGGGCAGCGCGAGCTGATCATCGGCGACCGCCAGACGGGCAAGACGGCCATCGGCATCGACACGATCATCAACCAGAAGGGCCAGGACGTGTTCTGCATCTACGTCGCCATCGGGCAGAAGCGCTCGACGGTGGCCCAGGTGGTGAAGGTCCTCGAGGACACGGGAGCCATGGCCTACACCACCGTGGTCATCGCGTCGGCCTCGGAATCGGCGCCGCTGCAGTACATCGCCCCTATGCCGGCTGTGCCATGGGCGAGTACTTCCGCGACAGCAAGCAGCACGCGCTCTGTGTCTACGACGACCTGTCCAAGCACGCCACGGCGTACCGCCAGCTGTCGCTCCTGCTGCGCCGGCCGCCCGGACGCGAGGCCTATCCCGGCGACGTCTTCTACCTTCACTCGCGCCTGCTCGAGCGCGCGGGCAAGCTCAATGACGACCTGGGCGGCGGCTCGCTGACCGCCCTGCCGATCATCGAGACCCAGCTCGGCGACGTGTCGGCCTACATCCCGACGAACGTCATCTCGATCACCGACGGCCAGATCTACCTCGAGTCTGACCTCTTCTTCTCCGGTGTCCGGCCGGCCGTCAACGTCGGGCTGTCCGTCTCGCGCGTGGGGGCTCGGCCCAGATCAAGGCCATGCAGACAGGTCGCGGGCAAGCTCCGGCTGGACCTGGCCCAGTACCGCGAGCTCGCCGCCTTCGCCCAGTTCGGCTCCGATCTCGACAAGTCCACCCAGCAGCAGCTCGCGCGCGGCCAGCGCATGGTCGAGCTCCTGAAGCAGGGACAGTACGCGCCGCTGACCGTCGACCGGCAGGTCGCCATCATCTTCGCGGGGACGCAAGGGCTGCTCGACGACGTGCCCGTCGAGGAGGTCCGCAACTTCGAGGAGTTCCTGTACCCGTTCCTCTCGCGCCAGTACGCGGCGCTCATGCCCGAGATCGCCAACAAGAAAGAGCTGACGGACGAGATGCGCGATGCGCTCGCCAAGGGCATCAACGAGGCCAAGACCGAGTTCATGGCGTCGCGGGGATCAAGGCGGCCTGACGCCGCCGGCGGACCATGGCGACACTGCGCGACATCCAGCGGCGGATCCGCTCCGTCCAGTCCACGCAGAAGATCACCAAGGCGATGAAGCTCGTCGCCGCGTCCAAGCTGCGCCGCGCGCAGGAGCGCCTCACGGCCGCGCGGCCGTATGCCATCAAGATGGGCGAGCTCCTGTCGGGCCTGGTGGGACGCACCGAAGGGGACGCGCATCCGCTGCTCGCCCGACGCACCACCGGACGAAAGCGGCTCGTCGTCATCACCGCCGACAAGGGCCTCTGCGGGGCCTTCAACTCCAATATCCTCCGCGCCTCGCTGGCATTCCTGCGCGAGCAGGGCAATGTCGACGTCACCCTCGTCGTGGTTGGGCAGGAAGGCGCGCGACTTCTATCGCCGCCGCTCATGGCAGGTGAAGTCCGAGATGCTCGGCTTCTTCGACCGCCTGGCGTATGCCCACGCCCAGGAGCTCGCCAACGAGCTGATGCAGTCGTACCTCGCGGAGGACGTGGACGAGGTCTCCCTCATGTACAACGAGTTCCGCTCGGTGGCGGTGCAGCGGGTCAAGCGCCAGCAGCTCCTGCCCATCGAGGCGGAAGCGGCGGAGCCGGGTCACGGCACGGCCGGCGGAGACTATCTCTTCGAGCCGAGCCCGGACGCGATCCTGGCGTCGCTCCTGCCTCGCCACGTCACCACGCAGGTGTTCCGGGCCCTCATGGAGTCGGTGGCCGGAGAATACGGCGCGCGCATGACGGCGATGGAGTCGGCGAGCAAGAACGCCAAGGAAATGATCGACGTCCTCACGATCCAGTACAACAAGGCGCGCCAGGAGCGAATCACCAAGGAGCTCCTGGACATCGTCGGCGGCGCCGAGGCATTGCGTCAGACCGTCGAGGCATAAGGAGCTTGTCATGAGCCAGGGCAAGATCGTTCAGGTCATCGGGCCGGTCGTGGACGTCGAGTTCGAGCCGGGCCAGCTCCCGCTGATCTACAACGCGCTCGAGGTCCCCGGTGCCGGCAGCACCGACATCTTCGCGTACTCCGCCAAGCTGGTGCTGGAAGTGGCCCAGCACCTGGGCGAGAGCCAGGTGCGCACGGTGGCCATGGCGGCGACCGATGGCCTGACGCGCGGCATGGCCGTGATCGACACCGGCGGGCCGATCTCCGTTCCGGTGGGCAAGGAAACCCTCGGCCGCATCATGAACATCACCGGCGAGCCGGTCGACAAGATGGGCCCGATCAAGACGGACAAGCTCTATCCGATCCACCGGCCGGCGCCGAGCTTCGAGCAGCAATCGACCAAGGTCGAGATGTTCGAGACGGGCATCAAGGTCGTGGACTTGCTCGAGCCGTACACCAGGGGCGGCAAGACGGGCCTCTTCGGGGGCGCGGGCGTCGGCAAGACCGTCCTCATCCAGGAGCTGATCAACAATATCGCCAAGCAGCACGGGGGCATCTCGGTCTTCGCCGGGGTGGGGGAGCGGACGCGCGAGGGCAATGACCTGTACCACGAGATGAAGGAATCGGGCGTCATCGAGAAGACCGCGCTCATCTTCGGCCAGATGACGGAGCCGCCGGGCTCGCGCCTGCGCGTCGGTCTCACGGGGGTGACCGCTGCCGAGTACTTCCGCGACGAAGAAGGGCAGGACGTGCTCCTGTTCATCGACAATATCTTCCGCTTCACCCAGGCGGGCTCCGAAGTGTCAGCATTGCTCGGCCGCATGCCCTCCGCGGTCGGATATCAGCCCACCCTCGGCACCGAGATGGGCGCGCTTCAGGAGCGCATCACGTCGACCAAGAAGGGCTCGATCACCTCGGTGCAGGCCATTTACGTTCCCGCCGACGACATCACGGACCCCGCGCCGGCGACGGCGTTCGCCCACCTGGACGCGACCACCGTGCTGTCGCGCCAGCTCACCGAGCTCGGCATCTACCCGGCGGTCGACCCGCTCGCGTCCACCTCCCGAATCCTCGACCCGAACATCCTGGGCCAGGAGCACTACGGGACGGCGCGGGCGGTGCAGTCGATCCTGCAGCGCTACAAGGATCTGCAAGATATCATCGCCATCCTGGGCATGGAGGAGCTCTCCGACGAGGACAAGCTGACCGTCGCCCGGGCGCGCAAGCTCCAGCGCTTCCTGTCCCAGCCGTTCTTCGTGGCCGAGGTCTTCACCGGCCAGCCGGGGCGCTACGTCAAGCTCGCCGACACCATCCGCGGCTTCAAGGAGGTCGTCGAGGGCAAGCACGACGATCTGCCCGAGCAGGCGTTCTACATGGTGGGCGGCATCGAGGAAGCGCAGGAGAAGGCGAAGAAGATGCGAGAGGTCAACTAGCGCGTCCATGCGCTTCGAGCTGGCGACGCCGACGCGGATGCTCATCTCGGCGGATGTCGAGGAAGTCGTCGCGCCCGGCACCGAGGGCTACTTCGGCGTCTGGCCGGGGCACGCCGCGTTTCTCACGACCCTCGGCAGCGGTGAAGTGTGTTACAAGACGGGGCGAGACGAGAAATGCCTCGCCGTGAGCGGCGGGTTCGCCGAGGTCACGGGCGAGCGCGTCATCATCCTCGCCGAGACCGCCGAGTTGCCGGAAGAGATCGATGTGGCGCGCGCCCAGCGCGCGAAGCAGCGGGCCGAGCTACGGTTGAGCGGGAAGAGCCCGCACGGCACGCCCGAGGACATCGACTACACGCGCGCAATCGCGGCGCTCGCGCGGGCGGTGGCGCGCTTGATGACGGCAGGACGCCTCTCGCAGCACTGAGGATCGACGGGCCGCCGGCCCAGGCACTGATGCCCAGCGGCCTGGGCGAAGAACTGGGGCGACTGCTCACCAGACTGAGCAAAACCCGCGCCCTCCGGGCCACAAGTCCCTGATTTCCTGTCCACGAATTGCTGGCATGGCTCTGGCAATGGCCGAGTCCATGACAACCATCCTGATCGCCGACGACGAAGAGCCAATCGTTGAGCTGATTCGCTTCACTCTGGAGGATCCGCAGGTCCGCGTGGTCGAGGCGCACGACGGGGCCTCGGCGCTGACAGTCGCTCGGGATACCCGCCCGGATCTCGTTCTCCTCGATGTCCGCATGCCCAATATCGACGGTCTCGAGGCCTGCCGACGGCTGCGGGCGATGCCCGAGTGCGCGCACACGCGCATCGTCCTTCTCACCGCGGCGGGTCAGGCGCAGGACCGAGCGCTCGGACTGGCCGCGGGCGCCGACGAGTACCTGACCAAGCCCTTCTCGCCGCTCGCGCTGATGGCGCTCGTCAAATCCCTCGTTCCGGAGGCTTCGGCATGGCTGGCGACGTAGCCCTCTCTCAGGCCCTGTCCTATGCGCGAGACCTCAAGTCGGCGTACGAGACGGCCCGCGCGCGCGAGGAAGAGCTGGTCGTGGCCAATGATCGGCTGCGCAAGGGATACCAGCAGTCGCTGCAGTACGCGGTCGACCTCAAGCGAACGCATCGGCAGTTGCAGCGATCGATCTTTCAAAGCCTGCTCGGGCTGGCGAATGCCCTCGAGGCAAAGGACGCGTACACGAGCGGGCACTCGAGCCGCGTCTCTCGCTTCTCTCGAGAGCTCGCACTCGCGGCGGGCCTGTCTCAGACGGCGTCCGAGACCGTGGCCCAGGCGGGACTGCTCCACGATCTGGGCAAGATCTCCGTTCCGGAGAGCATCCTGAGCAAGTCCGGCGCGCTCACGCCCGAGGAGTGGGAGATCATGCGCCGCCATCCGGTGACCGCCGCACAGATCGTGGCGCCCCTCGAGTTCTTCGATCAGGGCGCGATCATCGTGCGCCACCATCACGAGCGGTACGATGGCAGCGGCTACCCCGACGGCCTGCGCGCCGAGATGATTCCGCTCGGGGCGCGCATCGTGGCGGTCGCCGACGTGTACGATGCGCTGCACCTCTGACCGACCGTATCGCGTCCGCCTGGCCCATGCCGAGGCCGTCGGGTATCTCCGGGAACAGGCGGGCCGAACCCTCGACGACGACCTGGTCGGACTCTTCGTCGAGCTGTTCGGCGGCGTCGGTGCTCGGCGCAACGGAGCCCGCATGGTCCTGCTGACCGCGCCGTTTGATCGGGCTCGAGCCGCGACACTGCCGGTGCCCTGGGGGCAGGGCTCCAGATCGCGGTAGCCGCGCTGGCCGTCGTGCTCGCCGGGTTGGCGCTCGAGACACGCGGGGAGCTTCAGGGGCGATCGGGCGGATGCTCGCGGGCGCGGCGGTCCATGCCGGGTTTCTTGGGCTCGGCTGGGTGCTCATCGCGGGGGATCGGTCCGGCTGGAGCGAGCCGGTCCTTCGATTGGCGGCGCTCGTCGTCGCGGCCTCGCTCGTGAGTCGTCTGGGTGCCTGGGGCCCACTGGCATACCTGGCAGTGCCGGTCGCGGTCTGCGCGGAGGCCCGCGGCCGAGCCGAATTCGCCGCGGCCGGCCTCGCGTGGCCCACCCTGCGCGCCGCCGCTCTCGGTCTCGCTGGCGGCGCCTTTCTCGGCATCCATCTCCTGATCACCTCCTCGCTCACGTTCGGGTATCTGGTTCGGATCGACGCGGCCGGGGCGTACTGGGCGGCGGCCGCCTACGACGTCGGCATCAGCGCGCTGACGGCGGAATGGCTGTTTCGGGGGCGCTCTTCTCCACGACATGGCGCCGGTGGGCCTTCGCGCCGGCGGTCGGGTTCTCGACCGCGCTAGCGGTGCGTGCGCTATGTCCTGGATCCGACTCTGCCGGCTGCCCCGGAGGTCTGGCTGGGAGCCGCGTTGTACACCGGGTTGCTTGGCGTGGCGGCCTGCGCGCTCCGCGCCTGGAGCCAGAGCCTGTTGCCGGGTTATCTGGCGACCGTGACCTTCTTCCTCGCCTATCGCGCCCTGGGACACTAGAGCGATGATAAGGGCTCATCTGCGGAGGTACGGCGTCCCTCGACAGCCGTGCTCACGCTGGCGCGAGCCGTAGTCGGAGGCGAGGCGAGCGAATCTGCGAGATCCTGGCGATGCGCGAGCGACTCCCCTACGCGAGTACGCCTCGCCGGCTGCCATCGGGCGCCGCCTCGCAGCTGAACCCTTCTCATCGCTCTAGTAGCGTGTTGCTGCCGCAGGGCGCCTTGCTCGCCGCGATCGCCATGGCGATCGCGTATGTCGGTGCCGAGCCCGGCTCGATCCTGCGTCACCTGTACGTGATCCCGACCCTCTGGGCCGCGCTCGCCGGTGGACGCACGGGTGGCGCCGCGATCGGTCTCCTGGCGGGGCTCCTGCAGGCCCCAGTGGTCTTGCCGGCGGTCGAGCGCCTCGGGCTCACGTCGCAGACGGTCGACGGGCTCGTCTCGCTCGCGACGCCGGTCGCAATCGGTTGGGCAGTGGGCCGGCTGGTCGACCAAGCACGGGAGCGCGCCCATCGCCTGCGGGCGGTGCTCGAGGTCCAGCAAGCGCTGAGTCACGAGGCTCCCCTCGAGGCGCGCCTCAGCTTGGCTGCGGAACGAATCAGGGCATCGCTCGGGGCGGCGCGCGTCGGCTTGGTGCTGGGCTCGGTGACCGGCGATCGGCTGGTGGCCGGTGGGCCCGGGCCCATGGCGTTCGATGAGCGGTCCGCTGCCAGTTGGACGCTCAGCACGGCTCAGGCCGTGGAGGTGAGTGACCTCGCGACCGATCCCCGGTTGGGCCGGGCCGGGTGTCCCGCGCCCAGGCCCGTGCGCGGGCTCACCTTGGCGCTTGACGCGGGCTCCGGTCCGCTCGGGGTGCTCGCGGTGGAGCGCCTGGGCGAGCTTCCGGCCGGTATCCGCGCGGCCGCCGAGGAAATCGCGAGGCACCTGGCGCTCGGCATCGAGAACGTCCGGCTCACGCTCCGCCAGCGCCGCTTCACCGGCGAGCTGGAGGACAAGGTCGCCGCCGCAACGGTACGCCTGCGTGAGCTCGACCACGCCAAGACGGAGTTCCTGTCGGTCGTCGCGCATGAGCTGAGGACGCCGCTCACGGCCTTGCAGGGGTTCAGCGAGCTGCTGATCGAGCGATCGCTCCCGCCCGAGCGCACGGCGCGATTTCTCCGCCATATCCACGGCGAGGCCGAGCGGCTCGGCCGCATCGTGACCGAGCTGCTCGACCTGTCTCGGATCGAGGCGGGGCGGGGCCTCGACCTCAAGCATGAGGAGGTGGATCTCGCGGAGCTCGTCGAGCGCAATATCGACCTGTTTGCCACCGAGCACCGTGGCCATCGCTTCGAGTGGGCGCCTCATGCCGCGCTCCCGTCGCTTTCGGCCGATCCCGATGCCATCGACCGCATGCTCAAGAACCTCCTCTCCAATGCGGTGAAGTACTCGCCGCGGGGCGGGCGGGTGGCGGTCGCCGCGCGGCCCGCCCTCGATCGGCCGGGGATGCTCGAGCTCTCCGTGGAGGATGACGGCGTCGGCATTCCTGCGAAGGACTTGCCCCGGATCTTCGATCGCTACGTGCGAGTGCCGAATCCGGAGACCGCGGCGGCGCGCGGTCTGGGGCTCGGCCTGTGCATGGTGCAGGCGCTGGCCGAGGCCCATGGGGGCAGTGTCGAAGTCGAGAGCCTCCCGGGGAAAGGGTCGAGATTTCGGCTCCTCTTGCCCAGCCACTAGGCGCACATTTTTCCTGACTTTCCGGATAGTTCCGGCTTGACACCCCTCGACCGCCATGTAACCTGATCGTCCGGGATCATGGCGCGAAAAGAGCAGCTCGCAGGGCGGATGGCGGAGGCCGTGGTCAAGCGGCTGGTCACGCGAAAGCTCGCCGGACGTCAAGGACGAGACGCGAGCCCGAGAGCTGGTCCGGCGAATCTTGGTCGAGGATCTCTTGGCCGAGGAGAAGCTCGACGCCGATGCCCGTGCCCTCCTGCTCGAGCACGCGAAGCAGATCAAGGATTCCGCCTCCGACTACCGCCGGCTGTTCGGGCTCGTGAAGACCAAGCTCGCGAAGGAGCGGGGTTCACGCTGTGAACCGGATGAGCCGCGAGCGCCTCTTCGCTCTGGCCGATCGCATCGTCGCCGATCTGACGACCTCCGAAGCATTGATCATCCGGGCCGCGGAGGAGAAGGTCGCGGGCCAGCTCCGCACCGAGGTCTTCCGCGTCCTCGAGGACGAGAGCAAGCTCGAGGATTCGATCGACCAGGAGGTTCGGCGCGTCCTCTCCACGTATTCCCGGCCCGTTCCGGAGGGAAGCGGGGAGTGGGAGGTGCTCTACCAGAAGACCCGTGACGACGTCATGCAGCGGAGGTTCCGGTTTTGAAGCGCCTCATCATCGGCATCACCGGGGCGTCGGGCGCGGTCTACGGGATTCGCCTGCTCGAGCTCTTGCGGGATACTCCCGGCGTGGAGCCCCACCTGATCGTGTCCGATTCGGCCAAGCGCACGATCCTGGAGGAGACCGACGTATCGGTGGCCGAGGTCGAAGCCCTCGCCGCGCGGCGCTACAGCAACAAGGACATCGGCGCGGCCGTCGCCTCGGGATCCTTCAAGACCGCGGGCATGGTGATCGCGCCGTGCAGCATCAAGACGGCGGCGGCGGTCGCCCACTGCGCGGCGGATACGCTCATCGCGCGGGCGGCCGACGTGACCCTCAAGGAGGGGCGGCCGCTCATCCTCCTCGTGCGGGAAACGCCGCTTCACCTGGGGCATCTGCGCGTGCTCACCGCGCTGGCCGAGATGGGGGCCGTCATCCTGCCCCCATGCCGGCGCTTCTATCACCGGCCCAAGCAAATCGACGACCTCATCAACCACACGTTGGCCCGGGTCTTGGACCGGCTCGGGATCGCACAGACCCTCGTCCCGGAATGGCAGGGGACGCTCCCGCGCGCGGCACCGATCGAGCGCGCGTGACTCGAGCCGCTGAGCCACCCCGCCATGAGCCCCGCGCCCGATCTGTCCATCGTCGTTCCCGTCTACAACGAGGAAGAGAATCTGCCGCTGCTCTGGCCGGAGATTCGCGAGGTGCTGGCGCAGACCGACCTGCGTCTACGAGGTCATCTTCGTCGACGACGGAAGCGAGGATCGAAGCGCCGAGATCGTCCGCGCATTCAGCGAGGAAGACCCGCGCGTGCACCTGGTGCGCCTCAAGGCCAACGCGGGCGAGACCGCGGCCACCGACGCCGGGCTCAAGTCCGTTCGCGGCCGCTACGTGGTCGTCATGGACGCCGATCTGCAGAACGATCCACACGACATTCCGGCGATGCTCTCGCACCTCGACACATGGGATGCCGTCACCGGCTGGCGCGTCAACCGCGCCGCGGGCGATTCCGTGGTGCGCCGGATCTCCTCTCGCATCGCCAACCGCGTGCGCAACGCGCTCAGCGACGAGACCATCCAGGACAGCGGGTGCACCTTCCGTGCCTTCCGCCGCGAGTGCCTGCGCGACCTGGTCCTGTACAAGGGCTTTCACCGCTTCATCCCGACGCTCCTCAAGATGCGCGGCTTTCGGGTGCTCGAGGTCCCGGTCAACCATCGGCCCCGCCGCTTCGGCCAGTCCAAGTACGGGATCGGCAATCGCGCCGCGCGGGCCTTCGTGGACCTCCTGGTCGTCCGCTGGATGAAGGATCGGCTGCTCCGCTACGAGGTCGCGGAGCACCTCGGCGGTGACGGGGATCGCCAGCGATGAGGATGCTCCTGATCGGGCTCGGCCGCTGGGGCGAGAAACACCTGCGTGTGCTGACCGAGCTCGGGGCCGAGGTCTGGGTCGCGGACCTATCCGAGGAGCGCCGGGCCTTCGCGGTGAAGGCTGGCGTGGATCCGCGGCGCGTCGTCGACGACTATCGCGCAGCCCTCCCCCACGTCGACGCGGTGGACCTGGTGACGCCCGCCGACAGCCACCTGGCCCTTGCCGGCGAGTGCCTTCGGGCCGGCAAGGATTGCTTCGTGGAGAAGCCCCTCGCGACCAGCGTGACCGAGGGCCGGGCGCTGGCTGAGATCGTCGCCGCGACCGGGCGCATCCTCCAGGTCGGCCACGTCTTCCGCTTCCACCCGGTCACCGCCGCGCTCCGCGAGCGGCTCGCGAGCGGACACCTGGGCGGCATCCGATACGCCACCGGCCGGTTCGCCGGCTTCAAGCGGCCGCGCGTCGACGTCGGCGTCACGATGACCGACGCGATCCACTACTTCGATCTCTTCACGTACCTGCTGGGCCAGGCGCCGATCGCCGTGACGGCGACCCTGCGCGACTACCTCGGCCGCGGGATGGACGACTGCTCGTTCGCGACGGTGGAGTATGGCCGGATCCCGGCCTTCGTCGAGGCCGGCTACTTCGCGCCGGGCACGTACCGCGATTGCGTCATCGTCGGGGAGCGGGCCACCCTCGCGGCCGACTTCGGCAGCTCCGAGGTGCGCGTCCACGCCAACCAGCACGTGAAGGGCGCTGGCGGCTGGCAGGCGCCAGAGGGTCCCGTCGAAGCCGTGAAGGCAAGCGGCAAGGAGCCGCTCAGCCACGAGCTCGAGCTGTTCCTCGATGCCGTCGCTCACCGGACCGCGCCGGCGGTCGACGTCGAAGCCGGGCTCCTGGCGCTCGGCGTGGTGGAGGCGGCCCAGCGCTCGTCGGCGCTCGGCCGCCGTGTCACCCTCTCCGAGATCGGCTAGAGCGATGAGAAGGGCCCATCTGCTCGTTGGCGCCCTCGCCGAGCACGCCTCGCGTACGAGCCAGCCGGAGTGCCGCCGGCGAAGCCGGACCCTCGCAGCGCCAGCCGCGTTGCTCCGTGCGGCCTCTAGGCCGCCTCCAGCTGACGTTAGCGCCTAAGCTAGACGGGTTAGCTCCGACGCGCCTAGGTCTCGAGCGCTGGCGAACTGCGGCGGCGTGGAGGTCCTCGTGCGGATCGTCGCAGCAGTCTTGTCCATCCCGTCGATTGTCCTGACGGGTACCCTGTGGCCCGCGAGCGCATGGAATGACACGGGGCATCAGGTGGTCGCGCTCATCGCCTGGGATAATCTGTCGCCTGGACCCAGGAGCAAGCTGGTGGCCATGATGCGCCAGGCGGAGCCCGCCACTCGGCTCCCGAGCCTGTTCCCAGAGGACAAGCGCCCGATGGAGGCCCGCGCGGGCGAGTTCTTTCGCCGCGCGGCCACCTGGCCCGATCTGATTCGCGAGGTGCCCGAGCTGCATCATCCCACGTGGCACCACCGCGACTTCTACTGGCGGCAGGACCGGGGGCGCGCGATCGACCTGCCCGACCTCCACGTGCATCCAGAAAATCTTCTGGAGCGGCTCCACCACTTCAAGAAGCTCCTCGCGAATCCAGCCGTTCCGATCCGCGAGCGGGCGATCGGCATCGCGTGGGTACTGCATCTCGTGGGCGACGTTCACCAGCCGTTTCATTGCAGCGCGCGCGTCACGGCCATCGAGCGGAAGGGCGACCATGGCGGTCAAGACTTCGAGCTGGCGCCGCGGTCGCCGCCACATCCCCGGGAGAGCGGTATTCCCTGCACGCATACTGGGACGACATGCTCGATCGGGCTGTGCCCCGGCGATCGGGCGAGCGACTGGGCGTCTACCTGCAGCGGGCCGCGGCCCTCGTCGTGTCCCATCATCCGCGGGCGCAGCTCGAGGCAGAGCTCGAGCCGGGACAGTTTGATGCGTGGGCCCGGGAATCGGTCGTCGCCGCCCAGAGCGCCTATCCGGCTAGCCTCCGCCGTGGCCAGGAGCCGTCCGCCGACTATCGGAACCTGAGCATACAAGTGGCCCTGGGTCGTCTGGCACTGGCAGGCTATCGGCTGGCGCTGATGCTTCGCGACGTCGCTGGCGTCGCCGGACCCTGACACCGGTAAGGCGCACGGTTTCGAGCGCACCTGACCCGGCTGCGATAAAGTCAGGAGGTGGACGATCGAAGAACCGGCTGATTTTCCGTGGTGCCGAAGGGGGACTCGAACCCCCACACCCTTGCGGGCACATGACCCTGAATCATGCGCGTCTGCCAATTCCGCCACTTCGGCCCGAGCAGGGTTTTCATCATACGGACACGGGCATTGAAGTCAAGAGGGCCCCATGGCAGATGAGAAGGTAATCTCGACCAATCGCAGGGCCTTCCACGACTACACGATTCTCGAGACGTTCGAGGCGGGCCTCGGTGCTGCGCGGCACGGAGGTGAAGTCGCTTCGGGAATCCCAGGTGAACTTCAAGGACTGCTACGCCACCATCGACAATAACGAAGCGTGGCTGGTCGGGTGCTATATCACGCCCTACCACCATGGCACCGACGCCAACCACGACCCCGAGCGCCGGCGCAAGCTCCTGCTCCATCGCCGGGAGATCGGACGGCTGCTGGGGAAAGTTGCCGAGCGTGGGTTGACGCTCATCCCGCTTCGTCTATACTTCAAGGACGGGAGGGCCAAGCTGGAGCTGGGGCTCGCCCGGGGCAAGAAGCTGTACGACAAGCGCGAAGCGATCCGTGAGCGGGACGAGCGGCGCAATACGGCCCAGGAGATCCGCGATCGCCAGCGCGCGTAACCAACGAACAAGACATGGGGGCGACTGGTTTCGACGGGGGTCAGTGAAGCACAGGCGGCATCTCGAGGTCGCTCTCCCTCGTAAAATAGGGGGCACGGTTATAGCTGCCGACACTCAGCTAGCCCTGGCGGCCTAATACCCGCCAGTGTCCGCCGGATCGAGTCATCAGGGTCCGGGAACGGGCATCATATTCTGGTGACTGGTCCCAAGCCTTGCTCCGGGGTGCGGGACGAGACTTTAGGAGCTGGCCGCTCGGAAATCCCGCCGATTGGAGGGCCGAGCAGCGAGAGCAAGAGATAATCGGCTATTGATGTAGATGCCTGTCGCCGAGGACTTTCGGACGTGGGTTCAATGCCCACCGCCTCCACCAACTCAGTACGAGTCGAACCGCCGTCCGAGGTCCCGAGGAGATTCGGGACTCGGACGGCGGGACTCGGCTCGAAGTTACTTCCGTCCTTGAGCGACATGTCGTACGCGCGGATCAGCTCGTCGCTGCGCGCCTTCCAGGTCACCCGCTTGTTGGCGCCGTAGAGGTCGATCTGCTGGTAGAGCGGGATGGCCGGGACCTCCTCGATCCACAGCTTGTTGATGCGCTGGTACTGGGCGAGGCGCTTCTTCTCATCCATCTGCGACTGCGCCTCCTCCACCATCCCGTTGAAGTCCTCGTTGTGCCAGTTGGCGAAGATGTTGGGGGTCTTGAAGAGCGGCACGTAGATCGCCTCGGCGTCCATCGTCGGATGCCCCCAGCCGATGAGCCACACGGGGCCGGCCTTGTGCACGTAGACCATGTTGTTCAGGTAGCTCACGAACTCGTAGGTCCGGAGCGTCGTCTTGATCCCGGCCTTGGTGAGCTGGCCGGCGACCGCCTCCGCGACCTCCTTGTCGCGCACGTACCGTCCCTGCGGGCCGTTCAAGACGATCTCGAGGCCGTTGGGGAACCCGGCGTCGGCCAGGAGCTTCTTGCTCTTGGCCAGGTCCTGCTTGATGGGCTTGAGCGACGGGTCGAAGCCGAAGTGCAGGCTGGTCAGCATGGTCGGCACCCGCACCGCCTTGCCATCCATCACGCCCTTGATGATCTCGTCGGCGTCCACGGCGTACGCGAGGGCCTGTCGCACGCGCTTGTCGGCGGTGGGGCCGGCGTACGGGCCCCGTCGGCTTGTGGTTGGCGTCCATCTGGTGGGTGTAGATCATGAGCTGGATCGTCCGGATGGACGGCGCCGTGCTGAGGAAGATCTTCGGGTGCTTGTCGATGATCCCGGCCATGTGCGGCGGGATGTTCACCGCCACGTCGATCTCGCCGTTCTGCAGCGCGGCCACCCGCACCGCGTCGTCGGGGATCGGCTTGAACACGACGGTCTTGATCTTCGCCGCGCCGCCCCAGTAGCCCGGGAAGGCCTCCATCACGATCTCCTCGTCCTTCGCCCAGCGGACGAACTTGAACGGCCCGGTGCCGATGGGGTTCTTCGAGATCGCGGCGGTGTCCTTGCCGGCATGCTCCTTGGGCGGGTACATCGCCGCCTGGCGCAGGGCGATGTGGCTGAGGAAGACCGGCCACGGCTTCTTGGTGTGGATCTTCACGGTGTAGGGATCCACGATCTCCACCCGGTCGATCGGCGCGAACGACGACGAGCCGCGCAGCTTATTGGCGCGGGTTGACCAGGCGCTCGATGCTGAACTTGACGGCGTCGGCGTTGAAGTCCTCGCCGTTGTGGAACTTGACGCCTCGGCGCAGCTTGAACTCCCAGGTGGTGGGCGCGACCAGCTTGGGCATCTCGGCCGCGAGCGCCGGCACCAGCTTGAGGCTCTGATCGCGCTCGAGCAGGGACTCGAAGATCTGAGCGCCGACGTTCGACGCCGGCTGCTCCTGCTGGTTCATCATGTCGAGGGTCGTCGGGTCCACGCCCTGCGCGATCACGACCTTGCCGGCCGGGGCCGCGCCAGCCGCCAGCGGGACCAGGACGATGGAGAGCAGGACAACCGCGGTGCGCCAAGGGCTCATGTTGGCCTCCTTCGGGAGAGGTTCGCGTCGAGCGCCGATCATTGCGCGAGCGCTCCGCCGTCGATGACGAGCTCGCTTCCGGTCATGTAGGACGAATCGTCCGAGGCGAGATAGAGCACGGCCGACACGATCTCGGCGACGGTTCCCATTCGCTGCAGCGGGATCCGCTGAAGCCGGCGCGCCATGGCCTCCGGGTCCCGGAAGGCGCTGAGGAACATCTCCGTGTCCACCGGGCCCGGGTGCACGGAGTTGCAGCGGATCTTGTCCACGGCGTGCTGGCTCGCCGTCACCTTCGTGAAGATGCGGATGGCGCCCTTGCTCGCGGCATAGGCGGGCTCCTGATGCAGGGACTGCCCGATCCCCGCGACCGAGGAGATGTTCACGATCGAGCCGCCGCCCGCCTGGCGCATGGCCGGAATCGCGTACTTCGTGCCCAGGAACACGCCCTTGGCGTTCACCGCCATCACCTGGTCCCACTCGGCGGCCGTGCGGTCCTCGATCGGAACTCGCGGAATGATAATGGCGGCATTGTTGATCAGGATGTCCAGCCGGCCGTGGCGGCCGGTCGCGGTCTGCACGGCGTGCTGCCAGTCCGCCTCGCTGGTGACGTCCAGATGCACGTACGTGGCCTCGCCCCCGGCCGCGCGGATGGTGGCCTCGACCTTCTGGCCCTCGGTGTCCCGGATGTCGCCGAAGACGACCTTGGCGCCTTCCCGGGCAAATGTCTCCGCCTCCGCCGCCCCCTGTCCCCGAGCCCCACCACTGATCAGCGCGACCTTCCCGTCGAGTTTTCCCATGGCCCGAGATCATACGCCGGTACTTCCTTTACCGCGCGATCTCTCCGACGACGCGGACGCGGGTGCGCAGCGAGTTCCCGGGCAGGTAGGCCAGCGGCAGGTCCTCCACCTCCACCACGTTGATGGTCGCGCGGTCGGCGCCGGCCGCGACCGCCTTGTCCTCGGCAAGCCGGCGGGCGCGGGCAATCGCCTCCTCCGGGACAAGTCCTGGAAGATCTGGTCGACCTCGCCGCTCACCTGGGCGATCGCGGCGCCCACCGCGTTCGCGACCGCCTGGTGCGGCACGTTGAGGACTTCGGACACGCCGGCGAGGCGTGCCGGTACGAGGAATGACCCGCCGCCCACCGCGATCAGCGGTGTCTCGCCCGCATCGGTCTTCATGCGGTCCACACCCTCCTCGATCATGGCGCGGATGCGTGCGAGGGCCTCGTTCACCAGGGCGGCCGGCAGCGCCGCCACGCGCGCGCGGTCGCCGAGGTCGATGAGCCCCGCGGCGACCGCGACGTCGGTGACGGTGAGGACGTCGCCGCCGAACACGAGCGCCTGCTCGGTGAGGCGATAGCCGACGCTGGCCGGCCCGAGGGTGAGCGATCCGGGCGCGGTCGAGATCCCAGCCGTCGATACGATCGTCCCGCCGCCCAGGCCCAGCGACAGGAGATCGGGCATCCGGAAGAGCGTGCGGACCCCGCCGATCTCGACGACGTTGTTGGCCTCGCGGGGAAGCCGTGGCGCAGGCTCCCGATGTCGGTGGTGGTGCCGCCCACATCGATGACGAGCGCCTCGTCGCGCTTGGAGAGAAACGCGGCGCCGCGCATCGAGTTCGTCGGCCCCGACGCGAAGCTGTAGACGGGATACGCCTCCGCCACCTCCGCCAGCATGACGGTGCCGTCGTTCTGGGTGAGGTAGAGCGGAGCCGTGATGCCGCTCGCGCGCAGGGCCAGGCTGAACGCGCGGGTCGTCGTCCGGGCCAGCTCGATGAGGCAGGCGTTGAGCAGGGCGGCGTTCTCGCGCTCGAGCAGGCCGATGCGGCCGAGCCGGTGGGAGAGGGTGACCGCGACGTCGGGACACTCTTCGCGGAGAATCGCGCTCAGCTTCTTCCTCGCAGGAGGCGTTCAGCGGCGAGAAGACCGCGGCGATCGCGACCGAGCGGATCCCGGCGTCGCGGATCCGCCGGGCGGCCGCGCGCATGCCGCTGGTGTCGAACGGGACGAGCGGGCGGCCGTCGAACTCGTGACCGCCCTCCAGCATCACGACCTCGCCGCGCACCAGGGCCGCGAGGTCCTCCGGCCAGTCCACGAACGGGGGCAGCGAGGCGCCGGAGGGCAGGCCGATGCGCACCGCGGCGACGCGGCCGAGGTCGCGCCGCTGCACCACGGCATTGGTGAAATGGGTCGTCCCGATCATGGCGGCATGGGCGTCGCGCGCGGCGGGCGCCTGCTCGACGAGCGCGGCGAGGGCGCGCGTGATGCCGGTCGTCACGTCCGAGGTCGTGGGCGTCTTCACCGCGGCCGAGACCGCGTCCTCCTCGAGGAGCACGGCGTCGGTGTTGGTGCCGCCCACGTCGATGCCGATCCGCCGTCTCATGCGAACACCGAGCGGAAATCGAGGTCGTAGCCGAAGGCGCGCGGGCCGACGTGCTCGAGGCCCTTCGGCGTGAGGAGGATCGGGGGCGCGGGCAGGGCGATGACCGTCACCCGCTGGCCGTACCGCAGCGTCTCGGTGCCGATCGCGTCGCCGGAGACGGTGTCGAGCACGCAGATGAGGTCGGGCGTCATGACCCGCGGCTCGCCGTCGAGCCACCCCACCGCGAACTCGTTCTGGAACGCGAGCGAGAAGGTGTGGCCGCGGAAGTCGTCGAGGCCTTCGATCGTCGCGGTGCCGCGGAGGAAGCCCTCGGTGGCGCGCCGCGCGATGTCGTGGATCTTGCCGGCGAAGATCCTGATCCCGGCTTCGACCTCGAGCACCGCGTCGATCGGATCGCGGTGCGCCCGCCGCGCGGCCTGCACGGCCCGGCCGATCGTCATGGCCTTGGTGGTCGAGCCGAGGATCGCGCACTCCTTCACTTCTTTGCCCGTCCGCGGAGCCTTGCACGTGGAGGCGATGGAGCCGACCTCCACGCACGCCTTGCGGCTGATCCGCTCCATCCACTTCCAGCTCGCCGCGCGCGCCACCACCACCGCGTTGTCGCGGACGTCGGCCAGCGTCAGCGGGTACATCTTCAGATCGTGGATGGCGAAGCTCGTCATCTGCGCCTCGGGGAACGCGCGCCCCATGCAATCGGCGTCGACGACCGGCAGGTCCATCAGGGCGGCGGCCATGAAGGGCTGGATGGAGTTGCCGCCGCCGATCTCGAGCGACATCACGGCGCGGAACTTCCGGCCGAGGTACTCCTCCATCATCTGGACGGCGAGCGCCATCGTCTTGGGATCCGTGAGGCGCTCCTGGCCGACGAGCGGGGCGCCCATGTTGGAGACGACGGCCACGAGATCGTCGTCCGCCAGCTCGGAGGCATCCATGAGGCGGCACACCACGCCCCCTCGGTAGAGCTGGCGCATGTTCAGCAGCGCGAGGTAGGGGCTGCCGCCGCCGCCGGTGCCCAGGATCCAGGCGCCGATGGCCAGGCTCTCGATCTCTTCCAGGCCGACGGGTCGCATCAGAACCCGGTGAACTCCTCGAGCCCCATGAAGCGCGCGATGCCGAGGACGAGGACCAGCGCGACCCCGATGGCGAAGGCGGACACCGCGGCCGCGGTGGGGTCGAAGGAGTACTTGAGATAGGCGAAGAGCTCGATGGGGAGCGGGGTCAGCTTGGCGCTGGTCAGGAAGAGCGACAGCGTGAAGTTGTCGAAGGAGATGGCGAAGGCGAAGATCGCGCCCGCCACCACGCCCGGCTTGATGACCCCCAGGGTGATCTCGAAGAACGCGCGCACCGGATGGGCGCCCAGGCTCTGCGCGGCTTCCTCGAGCGCGAGGTCGAAGTGCGTGAGCGTGGCGGTGACCGTGCGGATCACGTAGGGCGTCGTCACCACGATATGGCCGATGAGCAGCGCCGCGTACGACGCCTGCATCTTGAGCAGCGTGTAGAACTGCAGGAGCGCGACACCGGTGAGGATCTGCGGCAGGAGCAGCGGCGAGGTGACGAACGCGTTGAGGAGATCGCGGCCCCGGAAGCGTCCGCGCACCAGGGGAATGGCGGCCGCCGTCCCGATGACGGTGGACGCGACCGCCGTCCAGAAGGCCAGCTCGGTGGAGAGCCGGAGGGCCTGCATGAACTCCCGACGCTGGAAGAAGTTGGCGAACCACTTCAGCGAGAAGCCCTGCGGGGAAACGTGAAGTAGTTGCCCGCGTTGAACGCGGCCAGCACCACGACGACCATCGGGAGCAGCAGGAAGGCGTAGACCAGCCCCACCGAGACGCGCAGGATCACACGATCCCCGCAGCGCGCGCTCGGTCACCTTGATGTAGACGGCGATCAGCGCCACGGAGATCACAAGCAGCACGAAGGCGTTGGCGGCGCCGAACGGCCAGTCGAACACGGAGAGCACCTGCTCGTACACGACCATCGGCAGGACGTGCACCTTGAACCCGCCCACGAGGATCGGCACCACGAACGAGCTGATGGCCAGCGAGAAGACGAGCAGCGAGCCCGCGAGGATGCCGGGCAGCGACAGCGGCAGCGTCACCTCGAAGAAGGCGCGGCGGGGCGACGCCCCCAGCGTCTGCGAGGCCTCGATGAGCTGGGGCTCGATGCGCTTCAGCACGCCGGTGAGCGAGAGCACCATGAACGGCAGGAAGACGTGCACGAGGGCGACGGTGACGCCGAACTTGTTGTACATGAGCGGGAGCGGCTTCGTGATCCAGCCGTGCTGCGTGAGCGTCGCGTTGATGAGGCCGCGGTCGGCGAGCAGGATCATCCAGCCGTAGCAGCGGATGACGATGCCGACCAGGAGCGGCGACAGGATGAACACGATCAGGAACGGCTTCCAGCGCGAGCGGGTGAGTGCCAGGTGGTAGGCCACGGGATATCCCAGGAGGAGGGAGGCCACCGTGGTGATCGCCCCCAGCCAGAGGGTGTCCCCGAGCACGCCCAGGTAGTACGCGTCGGTGAAGAAGTGGATGTAGTGCTGCGGGGTCAGGGCCCACTCGAGCTGCCCGAACGACTGCCGCGAGAAGCTGATGGCGAGCATCAGCAGCAGCGGCGCCGTGAAGAACACCATGAGCAGCAGCACGTACGGCCCAAGCAGCAGGAGGCGGGCGCCGCGGCTCACGGAGGACGCTCGCCGGCATCTTCGACGCGGGATCTGACTGCGCGGCTCGAGCGCTGTCGGAGAAACCCAGCTAGAGCGATGAGAAGGGTCCAGCTGCGAGGCGGCGCCCGAAGGCAGCCGGCGAGGCGTACTCTCTGTACGTTGAGCCGGCTGTCGAGGGCGCCAACGAAGCAGATGGGCCCTTATCATCGCTCTAGCGGCCGAGGAGCTCCGCGGCCACGCGGGCCACGAGCAGGTTCGCCACCAGGGTCGGCGCGCCGGTGAGGGACGCGATCTCGTCGCGCGTCTTGCGGCGGAAGCCGATGCAGTCCATCACCACGAGGCCGGCGTTCCCGGCGCGAAGATCGTCGGCCGCGCGGCGGACCGCCGCCGGATCGTTCTCCTCGTACGGCGACAGCGGGGCCACGTGCGCGTCGAAGCCGGAGGCGCGCCACCGCGCGGCGGTCTGCGGCACGTGGCGCTCGGACGGGGTCAGCACGCCGAGGCGCCCGGGGAACGTCATGGCCCGGAGCAGGCCGAGGAGGAGCTGCTGCGGCTCGAGAAACGGTCGCCGGGCCGCGAGCTTGGGAACTCGCCGGTGCACAGCAGCACGTTGAGGGCCGTGCCCCGGTCCTCGAGCGCGGCGATCAGCGCCTCGATGCGGGGAATGACCTTCGTCTTCCCGACGAAGACCGGCGAGCCGTCGGCCAGCCGGGTGACGAGGATCTCGTCATCCCCTCGGGGGCGAGCGGCGCGATCTGCTCGCGGCTGAGCCCGTCGAGCGCTCCCGCCTCGAGGATCTCGACGTCACCTCCCAGGATCGCCGCCATGTCCGGCACCACGTCGCTGCGTGGCGATTGCCCCACCGTGATCAAGCCGACCTTCGTCATGCGGGCTCCTCCTGGATGATGCGGGCGTCGGCGGCCGCCCAGCCGGCGCGCACGCGGGCGCCCGCCGCGAAGCGCACCTCGCCGAGCTCGAGGGCCTGCAGCTCGAGCCCGGCTTCGCTCTTCAGGATGTACCGGACGGTCTCGCCCTGGTAGACGACGTGCGCGACCGTCATGGCGAGCAGCGTGTCCACGGCGTCGCTGGGGTCGAGCCGCACCCGCTCCGGGCGCAGCGCGACCGCGACCGCGGCCCCGCTCGGCGCTGCGCCGGTGGCCGCCAGCGTGGCGGTGCCACAGTCGACGCTGTTCGACCCGGCAACGCGGCCGGACAGCAGGTTGATATTGCCGATGAAGCCCGCCACGAACGCGGTGGCGGGAGCCTCGTAGAGTCCGCGCGGCGCGGCCACCTGCTCGACACGCCCGCGGTTCATCACCGCGATGCGGTCGGACATCGTGAGCGCCTCCTCCTGGTCGTGGGTCACGTAGATCGTGGTGATCCCGACCTCGCGCTGCAGGCGCTTGAGCTCGATCTTCATGTGGTCGCGCAGCTTCTTGTCGAGCGCGCCGAGCGGCTCGTCGAGGAGCAGGACGGCGGGGCGGGTGACGAGCGCTCGCGCCAGCGCCACGCGCTGCTGCTCGCCGCCCGAGAGCTGACCGGGATAGCGCTCGCCGTGGCCCGGAAGCTGGACGAGGGCGAGGGCCTCCGCTACCCGGCGGGCGATCTCCGCCTTGTCCACGCGCTGCATGCGGAGGCCGAAGCCGACGTTCTGGACGACGGTGCGGTGCGGGAAGAGGGCGTAGTGCTGGAACACCATCCCGACGCGTCGCCGGTGCGGGGAACCCGGTTGACGAGGCGCCCGTCGATCGCCACGTCGCCGGCATCCGGCGTGACGAAGCCGGCCACCGAGCGCAGCGTGGTGGTCTTCCCGCATCCGGATGGCCCGAGGAGCGTGAAGAACTCGCCCGGCGCCACCGCCAGCGAGATCCCGTCGAGCGCCAGCGTGGAGCCGTAGCGCTTGACCAGGCCGGTCAGCGTGACGGTGCCTGTGGCGCGGGAAGCGTCGGTCAACGCATCTCCTTGTTCCACTTCTCGGTCCACTGAGGACGCTGCTTGGCCACGTGAGTCCAGTCGAAGAGCACGAGCTTGTCGACGTCGGCCGGGCCGCTGATGATCTTCTTCGCCACGTCCGCCGGCACCTTGACCGTCTTGTTGGTCGGGCTCCAGAAGAGCTCGGTGGCGAAGGCGAGCTGGACCTCGGGCGAGAGATAGGCGTCGATGAGCTTCCAGGCGAGATCCTTCTGCTTGGAGCCGCGCGTGACCTGGACCACCTGATCGAGGATCGGCTGGCCCTCGCTCGGGGCAACCCAGTCGACCGGGATGCCCCGCTTTTGAAGATCGTAGGCGGAGGCGTCGTGGAGCACCGCGAGCACGACTTCCTTCTGCTCGAGCTGCTTCTCCACCGTGCCCGTGAAGTCCACCAGCTTGGGCTGAGCCCGCTTGATGGCGGCGAGCCCCGGCGTCGATGTCGAAGTAGTCCTTGCCGAAGATCTTCGAGACCATGAAGAGGAAGTTGATGCCGAGCGTATTGCCGATGACGTAGGTAGCCCGCTTGCCCACGTAGGCCTCGTCCCAGAAGTCCTTCCAGCTCGTCGGCTTCTTGATGCCGGAATCGGTGCGGTAGGCGAGGCCGATGCGCCCCCAGAACATCGCAAGGCTCGTGTCGCCGATGAGCGCCTTCGGGTACAGGTTCTTGATGTTCGGCGCGAGCGTCTCGTTCCGCTTTTCGAAGAAGCCGCGCTCGCGCGGGATCGGGAAGGGCGGCTCGTTGCCGAAGACGACGTCGAACGGTGGGTTGTCGGGACCGGCCGCCAGCAGCTTCGCCACCCACTCGGTGGTGATGCCGGTGACGATCTCGACCTTCACTCCGTGCGTCTTCTCGAACGGCTCGACGAGGGCCTTCTTCATCACGTCCGACCAGCGGCCGCCGTAGCCGGTGACGACGAGCGTCTTCGGCTGGGCGTCCGCGCGGGAAACGGGGACGAGCGCACTGGTCAGGATCGCGATCGAGACGAGGGCCAGGATTGCCAGACGGGGACATGTCACGCGACCTCTCATGGGCAGGCCTCCGCTAAAGTTGCGGTGAAGGACATCGTCGAGATTCATCTCGTGGATGTGGTGAGCTCCCTCTCGTCGGATGCCGCCTCGAGTCGACGTGGCGCTTTGTCTCACGAACCCCAGCGTTGTCTCACGAACCCCGCGCATTATCAAGGGAGAAGAAGGGCCAGCACGCTGCGAGGGCCAACCCGGTCAGGATCTTCCGCCATACACGAGGCGTGCCTGGCAGTTGCAGTCGTCACCGCGATACACGAGCTCGCGGCTACCCCGGAGTCGGATCAGCTTCCGTCGCCGGGCGTTTCTTCCAGGCAATGGGCAGCCCTTGTCGCCGAACGCCCATCGCTCGGTGCGCTGCAGCAGGGCCAGCGCGGCCTGTCTCGACATCCGCTTTCTCGCTCAGGGCGTTGCTCGGTGAACTTCGAGCGCCTGGGTCTCGATGCGCCTCGAGCTTGGCGCCTGTCGGGGATTCATACGTGAGCCGGATCGCACCGCCGTCCGCGCGAGCGTCACACGACACTGTGCGGCCCAGGTGGCCGGCAAAGCGGGCTCGACTCGACACTCCGCTTGAACTCGGCGTATGTCCGCTGCAGCGTCGGGGTCGGACGCGCTGATCGTCTCAGGGCACGACCGCGAAACGCGACGCGCTGCCCCGGACGCGCCTGACCGCAACGGCAAGCGACAGAACGGCGATCCGCCAGGCGACGCCTGCCCTCCATCGGAACTCCGCGTGCCATCGCTCCAAGCCGCCTTCCCGGTCAGGAACAGAGGGCGAGGCCCTCGAGTCTCCGGATCGAGGCCTTGATGGCGGCCGCATCCGAGTCGACCGGCTGAACGTCGAAGGCATTGCCGGAAGGTGCGCTCAGCCCGCGCGCGCTGGTCGGCGGTCAGGCGGTCGAACACGCTCAACAGACCCGCCTGGATCTCGGCCTGGGTGGTCGCCGCGGGATGGTCATCGACCCACTTCTGGCAGGCCGCTCTGGCGTCGGATTCCTTGTAGGTCTGCGCGATCCACTTCCGGTTCTTCACCACGTTGCTCGCCATCGCCCGTGCCTGCCCGGCCTTGTCGCGGCGTCCGCTGGTGAAGACGACGCCGGGAGTGCGAGGCGCTTGAGCTCACCGTAGGCGAAGCGGCTCACTTGCCAGCGGAAGCTCGAGATCAAGCGTCTCAATGGCGCGATCGAGGCGGCTGACCTGCGCGATTTCCGGTCTCGGCCATGGCAACCTCCTCGAGCGTTCGGCTCGTGATCGACGCCGAAGGTCCGAATCAGAGAGCATGGAACGTCACCGCGGCTGGTCGGATTATCCTGGGTTGATGCTCCTACTGGTCACGGCGGCGCTGTTTGTGCTAACGTCCTGCGCCATGGCACCCCAAATCTCTCCGGCGGCGCGATCCGAGCTGACGTCCACGGGCAAGCTTCGAGTGGGAATCAACTACGGCAACTTCCTGCTCGTCACGTCCGGTCCGAACGCCACGGAGCCCCGGGGCCCGGCCCCGGATCTGGCGCGCGAGCTCGGCCGGCGGCTGGGCGTGCCCGTCGAGTTCGTTCAGTTCGACACCGCCGGCAAGCTGGCCGACGGGGTGAAGACGGGCATGTGGGACGTGGCGTTTCTCGGAGCCGAGCCGTCGCGGGCGAACGAGATCGCGTTCACCGCGGCCTATCTCGAGATCCCGTCGACCTACCTCGTGCCCGCCGGCTCGCCGATCCGCTCGATCGCCGACGTCGACCGGGCGGGCGTGCGCATCGCCGTCTCGGAGCGGTCCGCGTACGAGCTGTACCTGACCCGCACCATCAAGCACGCCAAGCTGGTGTACGCCAAGGGCATCGACGGCTCGTACGAGGTCTTCGTGTCCCAGAAGCTCGAGGCGCTGGCCGGGCTCAAGCCGAGGCTCTTGACGGACGTCCAGAAGCTCCCCGGCGCGCGCGGTGCTCGACGGCCAGTTCACCGGGGTTCAGCAGGCGATCGGCACGCCCAAGAGCCGCGCCGCCGCCGCCGAGTACCTCCGCCAGTTCGTCGAGGACGTGAAGGCGTCGGGCTTCGTGGCGGAGGCGATCGCGAAGAACGGCGTCGAGGGCGTCTCCGTGCGCGCGCCCAGCGTCAGGCCAGCCCGCAGCTCGCCTAGCGCGCTACTTCTTCTTCAGCTTCAGGTCCTCGTAGGGCGCCGAGTACGGGTAGTTCGGGATGAGGCCGAGGCCGTGCACCTCGGCGCGGCTGCCCACCCCGTTGAGGAACACCGAGCCCATCACCGGGATGAAGACCAGCCGCTCGTAGATCAATTGCTGCGCGCGGTCGAGGAGCTGCTTGCGCACGCGCGGGTTCTGCTCGTTGACCTGCTCGGCAAAGAGCCCGTCGATGTCGGGGTAGGCGCCGTAGGCGTAGCGTGAGCCGCTCACCGCGAAGCTCTCGAGGCGCGTGGCGGCATTGCCCGCCGCGCCGCTCGTGGCGAGGATGAGGCCGCGGAGCTTGCTTCTCGCCGGAAGCCCGCGGTGAAGGCCGCGCGCTCGAGGGCCCGCAGGCGGGTGCGGATGCCGACCTCCTGGAGGAAGTTGACCGACGGCTCGCCGATGGCGGCACCGTAGATCGTGTCGCCGATCACCTCGCCGCCGTCGAACCCGTTCGGATATCCGGCCTCGGCCAGGAGCTGTCGCGCGCGCTTGACGTCGTGGGTCATGGGCGGCGGCGCCCAGAAGTAGTCCTGGCTCTCGGGGACGATGCTGGACGCGTACCGGGCGAGACCGAGGTACTGCGACTGGTTGATGCCGACCCGGTCGATGGCGAGGCTGGCCGCGCGGCGCACGCGCACGTCCGACCAGGGCGACTTCCGGATCCCATTGCTCGGTGGGGGTAGAGCCAGGCGGTGAATGGCGGATAGACGTTGGCGAGCTTCAGCCCCGGCGTGCGCTTCAGCTCCTCCGCGATGGGCCCGGTGAAGCTGTACGCGATGTCGATCTCCCCGCGCTTGAGCGCGGCGAGCCGCGTCGCCTCGTCCGTGATGACGCGGAAGACCAGCGTCTTGACCTGGGGTGGCTTGCGCCAGTACGGCTCGTAGGCCTCGAGCACCAGCTCGACGCCGGGCTTGAACGAGACGAACCTGTACGGCCCGGCGCCGACCGGCGCCTTCTTGAACCCGTCGTCCCCGACCTTCTCGACGTAGCGCTTCGGCACGATCCAGCTCGCCCCCGTCGCGGGGCTCGCGTAGAAGGTCATGAAGTCGGCCCAGGGCTGCTTCAGCACGATCCGGACCCGCTGCGGGTCCGGCGTGTCGATGTGCGCGACCCTGGACTTCAGCAAGCCCGACAGCGCACCGCGGTAGCGCTCGAAGGAGAACTTGACGTCCTCGGCGGTGACGGCGTCGCCGTTGTGGAACGTGACCCCGCGCCGCAGCACGAACTCGTAGACGAGCCCGTCCTTCGACACCTTCCACGACTCGGCGAGCGACGGCGCCATGGCATTGCCGGGCATCGGCTTCACCAGGGAGTCGTGCAGCGCGTACAGGAGCATGAACGGGGTGACGAGGCCGGCCGTCTCCGCGGGCTCGAAGTAGGTCGGGACCAGGGAGATGTGCACGCCCCAGACCAGTTGCCCCTCGGCCGCGGCGTGGCTCCGCTGAGGCAGGGCGAGGACGGCGATGGCGAGCAGGGTGGCGAGGACGGCGGTCAGACGGGTGCGACGGATCATGATTCCTCCAGAGGGGGCGCGTGCTCAGCAGGGCGACGAGGGCCGGTGCTACGTCTGGCCGGCCTTGGCCTTGCGGAACGCGCGCTCGAAGCCGGGCAGCGCGCGCACCACGGTGTCGCGCTCCACGGTGAGGGAGATGCGGATGTGGCCGGGCATGCCGAAGCCGGAGCCCGGCACCGCGAGCACGCCCTCCTCTGCCAGCATGCGGACGAAGGCCACGTCGTCGGGAATCGGCGTGGCCGGGAAGACGTAGAAAGCGCCCTGCGGCTTCACGCACTGGTAGCCGATGCGGGTCAGGCCCTCGTACATCAGGTCCCGCTTCTCTCGATAGGGCGCCACGTCGATCACCAGATCCCCCGTCTCCGCCACGACCCACTGCCACAGGGCGGGCGCATTGACGAAGCCGAGGACGCGGCCGGTGAACGTGCAGGCCTCGAACAGCTCGGCCGCCTCGGCCATGCGCGGGGAGAAGGCCAGATACCCGATGCGCTCGCCGGGAATGGCCAGCGCCTTGGACCAGGACGTCGCGATGATCGAGCGGGTCACGAGCGGCGGGACCTCGGGCGGCACCACGTCGTCGAACACGAGGGCCTTGTAGGGCTCGTCGCTGATGAGGACGATGGGCTGGGCGGCGCGGGCCAGCACGCGCTCGATCTCGACGAATGCCGAGGCGGGATAGATGACACCGCTCGGATTGTTCGGCGAGTTGACCAGGATGGCGCGCGTCCGCGGCGTGATGGCGGCCTCGATCGCGGCGACGTCCGGCAGGAGAGCAGATGTAGGCGGCACGGCGATCAGGCGGCCGCCGTGGTTCTCGGCGTAGAAGACGTACTCGGCGAAGAAGGGGGCCACCGTGATGACCTCGTCCCCGGGATTCAGCAGGGCCTTCAGCACGATATTGAGCGCCGCCCCGCACCCACCGTCATGAGCACGTGATTGGCCGTGTAGGGCAGCCCAGTGGCGGCGGTGAGCCGCTTGGCGACGGCCTCGCGCACCTGCGGGAAACCGGCATTGGGCATGTAGGCGTGCAGGTGGGGCGCGCCACTGTCGAGCACGCGCCGCGCCGCGGCCAGCACCGCGGCCGGCGGCTCGATCTCGGGATTGCCCAGCGTGAAGTCGAAGACCCGGTCGGCGCCGAGCTCCTGCTTGAGCCGGGCGCCCTCCTCGAACATGCGGCGGATCCACGACGCCTTCTTGAGATTGTCGGTGACGGCCCGGGAGACGATCATGGCCCGGAGTATATCTTGAGAACCGAGGCCGGCCGCTCAGCCGCGGACGCGGATCGACTTCGGATCATAGGGAGGCGTGAGCTGTGCCCGCGCGGGCAGGCGCTCGCCGGCGACCTCCAGCTCCCAGCGGCCGCTCGCGATGAAGGCCTCGGTGACGCCGTCGGGGTGGGCGACGTAGCCGAGCCCCACCGCGCGGCCGAGCGTGTGGCCGTAGGCGCCGGAGCTGATGCTTCCCACGAGCGCGCCGTCGCGCCAGATCGGCTCGTCGTGATAGAGCAGCGGCTGCGGGTCCTCGAGCGTGAAGACGAGGAGCCGCCGCGACAATGGTCGATCGCGCAGCGCGAGCAGCGCCTCGCGGCCGATGAAGGGCGCGGCCTTGTCGAGGCGCACCGCGAAGCCGAGGCCGGCCTGGAGCGGCGTGTCCTCCGGGCCGATATCGTGGCCCCACGAGCGATACGCCTTCTCGATGCGGAGCGAGTCCATGGCGTGATAGCCCGCATGGGCGAGGCCCTGGTCCTGCCCCGCCTCGACGAGCGCATCGTAGACGCCGGCGGCGAACTCCGCCGGCACGTAGAGCTCCCAGCCCAGCTCGCCCACGTAGGTGACGCGCGAGGCGCGCACGGGCGCCGAGGCGAGCCACACCTCGCGCGAGGTCAGATACGGAAATTCCGCGGCCGACAGATCGGCCCGGGTGAGGCGGGCGAGGAGATCGCGCGACCGCGGGCCCATCACGCCGAGCACCGCGGTGGCGGCGGTGACGTCGGTCAGCACGGCGCGCGCCTCGCCGAGGTTCCGCCGGATCCACGCGGCGTCGTGCGTGGCCGCGGCCGCCGCGGTGACGACGAGATAGGCGTCCTCCGCGAGGCGCGTCACGGTCAGGTCGCACTCGATGCCGCCGTGGCGGTTCAGCATCTGCGTGTAGACGATGCGCCCGACGGGCACGTCCACGTCGCCCGCGCAGAGCCGCCCGAGCGCGGCCGCGGCATCCGGCCCCTCGAGCCTCAGCTTGGTGAACGACGACTGATCGAAGAGCCCCACGGCCTCGCGCACCGCGCGATGCTCCTCGGCGGACCGCGCGAACCAGTTCTGGCGGCCCCAGCTATAGCGATAGACAGGCTCCTGGCCCGGCGCCGCGTACCAGTTCGCGCGCTCCCAGCCGATGACTTCGCCGAAGCAGGCGCCGCGCGCGGCGAGCCGGTCATGGAGCACGCTCTTCCGCACGCCGCGCGCCGTCGCGGCCTGCTGGAAGGGCCAGTGCATGGCGTACAGGCGGCCGACCATCTCCACGGTGCGCGCTCGCAGGTACGCGGGATTCGCCTGAAATGGCGCCACGCGGCGGATGTCCACGTCCCAGAGGTCCATCGGGGCTCGCCGCCCACGATCCACTCCGCCACCGCCTTGCCGGCGCCCGCCCCCGAGGCGATGCCGATCGAGTTGAAGCCCGCGGCGACGAAGAAGTTGCGGCATTCGGGCGCCTCGCCGAGGTGGTAGCGGCCGTCCGGCGTGAAGCTCTCCGGCCCATTGACGTGACTGCGCACCGGCGCCGACTCGATCGCGGGGATGCGGACGATCGCCTGCTCCATCAGCACCTGGAAGTGATCCCAGTCCTCGGGCAGGAGCGAGAACGCGAAGTCGGCGGGGATGCCCTCCATGCCCCAGGGCTTGGCCACCGGCTCGAAGCCGCCCATCAGCAAGCCCCCGACTTCCTCGCGCACGTAGATGTGGCCGTCGGGATCGCGCAGCACCGGAAGATCGGCGGTGACGCCGTCCATCGGCTCGGTCACGATGTAGAAGTGCTCGGAGGCGTGCAGCGGCACCGCCACGCCGGCCATGGCGCCGAGATCGCGCGCCCACATGCCCGCGCAGTTGACCACGACCTCGCAGGCGATGTCGCCGCGCGAGGTGCCGACGCCCGCGACGGCGCCTCCGCGGGTGCGGATCGCCGTCACCGCGGTGTTCTCGAGGATCGTGACGCCGCCCTGGCGCGCGCCCTTGGCGAGGGCCAGCGTGGTGTCGATGGGATTGGTGCGCCCGTCGCGCGGCAGCCACACCGCGCCGGCCAGGTCGTCGGTGCGCAGCAGCGGCCAGCGGCGTCCCGCCTCGGCCGGTGTGATCACCTCGGCGTCGACGTCGAAGCAGCGCGCCATCGACGCCAGCCGCGCCAGCTCGTGCATGCGCTCGGTGGTGCGCGCCAGGCTGAGGCTGCCCGGGCGGCGGAAGCCCGTGGCCTGGCCCGTCTCCGCCTCGAGGCGCTCGTAGAGGTCGGCGCCGTACTTGGCGAGCCGGGTGAGGTTGTGGGTGGCGCGGAGCTGGCCCACCAGCCCGGCGGCATGCCACGTGGTCCCGCACGACAGCTCGCGGCGCTCGAGCAGCACGACGTCGCGCCAGCCGAGCTTGGCCAGGTGATACGCCACGCTGCAGCCGGCGATGCCCCCGCCGATCACCACCACGCGCGCCTGTCCGGGCACCGCGTCACTCATTCATGCCTCCTGCACCGGGTGAATTTACTTCGCCAGATCCACTCAGCCTCGCCTCGCAGCTTGCCCGAGTGCCGCTACGGAGCTTATCGGAGAAACTCAGCTAGAGCGATGAGAAGGGTCCAGCTGCGAGGCGGCGCCCGATGGCAGGCAACGCGAGGCGTACTCGCGTAGGGGAGTGCGGGGCCATGTCTGGGCCCCGCAGACGAAAGTTCGTCGGCCCGATCGTCTCGCGCATTACGTGGCACGGCGGTCGAGGGCGCCAACGAAGCAGATGGGCCCTTATCATCGCTCTAGCCGGCGAGGCGCCGCAGGCGAGCCAGCAGGTCGACGAGCCCCCGCGTGTCGAGATGGCAGTACTCGAGGAGCGCTCGCCGCACCGCCTCCTTCTCCGCCGGCGCGATCTCGTCTCCGCGGAGGAGCAAGCGCGCCAGCTCGAGGCTTGCCGCCTGCCCGCCGGCGATGGCCAGGTCCGTCGTAGCGCGCCTCGGGCACCAGGGCGGGCAGCACGCGCTTGAGCGAGAAGCTGCCGCCGAAGTCCGGGTGATAGACGTGGTTGCGGATGATCGGCAGGAGGTCGACCAGCCGCTCGGCGATCGACCCGAGCGGGGCGGCGAGGGCAGGTACCGCCTCAGCGAGCTGCACGATGCACTGGCGCTCGAACGGCGCATGGTAGGCGACGATGGTGTGGGCGGCCGCGCACGCGGTGACGAGGCGCTCGGCCAGCGCCGGCCGCGGATCGGCGGGCCCCTCCGCGAGCCAGGCATGGTGCGTCACGTGGCCGGCGGCGTCCTCGACGTGACAGCTGAATTGCACGGGTACCTGATCGTACGGATGGCACCCATTCCAGACCGGGATCGCGAGGCCCACGGTCTCGAAGTCGAGGAACGCCACGGGCGGCGCGATGCCGGCGAGGGCATCGGCCAGGCCCGGGTCGACGATGATCTGCCCCGTCTGAACGGCTCGGCGCTGTCGATCCGCCGCCCCGCCCAGGAGCACGTCCTCGGTCAGGTCGAAGATGGTGCGGTAGCCCTGCTCGTCCAGCTCGAGCGTTCTGTGCGCCATGGCGTAGAGCGTGCTGATGTGATGCGGCGGCAGCTCGGGCCAGCAGCGCGCGGCAAAGGGGCAGGGGTACGGCTTCGAGCAATGCTCGCCCGTGGCAACGCGGGGAGCGGCCCCGCGAGCATGCCGGCCAGCGCGTCGATCTCGCGGGGCATGCTGCGGAGCAGCGGCTCGACCATCTCCGTCACGTCGGCGCGGATGAACAGGTTGCCCAGGTCCGGGTACGCGCAGGCCCGGTTGAGGTGCATCACCTCCAGCCGGCCGACGTCGAGGCCGCTCCGTCGCGCCACGTGGGCCTGAACGGCGACGTCGAGCAGATGCGGTTCCCTCACGCCGGTGGTGGACTTGACCTCGGTCAGGCAGAAGCGATGATCCCTGGCGCTCGAGGATGTCCACCGACACGAAGACCCCGTCCGCGCGGAAGGCCGCCTCGTACACGGCCGGCGCGCCCTGCGCGAGCGCCTCCCGCGTCGCGGCCAGCCGCTCCTCGTAGGCGTCGTAGGGCAGGTCGATCAGCACGCCGCCGGGCACGTACGTCCTGGCCAACGTCCCGACGCGGCGCCCCTGATCGAGAACGGCCCGGCGCTGCGGGTCGATCTCGAGCTCGGCCGCCGCCGGCTCATGCGCCATCCACCACAGGAGCTTGTGGCACTGCAGCCCCTTCAGCGTGCGGGACTTCGACAGACCGACCGGCATATCGTGCGCTCGCAATCTGTAGCCTAACGGGCTACACTTCATAGATGAAGATACGGAACATCGTCCACAAGGGCCTGAAGCGCCTGTACGAACAGGACAGCCGAAAAGGCCTGCCGGCCGACTCCGTGGACAAGCTGCGCAAGATGCTGGCGTTCCTGCAGGACATGGAGGATGCGGACGAACTCCGGGCTATGCCAACGTGGAAGGCCCACGTCATGACCGGCGACCGAAAGGAACGTGGAGCCTGCACGTCACGCGGAACTGGCGCCTGACCTTTGGCATCGACGAGCAGGAGAAGGAGCTATTTGACATCGACTACGAGGACTACCACTAGAAAGGAAAGGACACCACCATGCGCATGTTGAACCCGCCGCACCCCGGCGACTTTATCCGGACCGAGATCATCAAGGGCCACGGTCTGACCGTCACGGCGGCCGCGAAGATTCTCGACGTCTCGCGCCCCACTCTCTCGACCCTGCTCAACGCCAAAGCCGATCTTTCGGGTGACATGGCCCTGCGTATCGAAAAAGCGTTCGGCGTGAAGATGGATACCCTCATGCGGATGCAGAGCTCCTATGACATAGCCCGCACCCGCCGGCGCGAGAGCAAGATCCACGTCCGCCGCTACCAGGTTGCCGCGGCGCGCGCGTAGGGAAGAAGAACACCAGGGCCGGCGCGCCCTGCGCGAGCGCCTCCCGCGTCGCGGCCAACCGCTCCTCGTAGGCGGCTTAAGGCAAGTTCGATCAGCATGCCCCGGGCACGTACATCGTGGCCAATGTCCCGACCCGGCGCCTCAGATCCAGAGCGGCGCGGCGCTGTGGGTCGATCTCGAGCTCGGCCGCCGCCGGCGCATGCGCCATCCACAACAGCAGCCTGTGGCACCGCAGCCCCCTCAGCGTGCGGGACTTCGACAGACCGACGACCACGTCGAGCGAGAGGCCAGCCGCTTTCCATCATTCGCACGACCCGTCTCTGATGCGGTCCTGCCCGGATGGGCGCTGGCTCGCCGTCGGCGAAGGCGTCGGATCCCGCGCCGGGGCTGTGCTATGGTGGCTGACGCCGGTTCACCCGATGGCACGACTGAGCCTGACCCTTCTCGGTGGCTTTCGCGCCCGGCTCGATCCCGACCAGGCGCTCGTCATCGCGATCAAGAAGTCCCAAGCGCTGCTGGCCTACTTGGCCCTCCCACTCGGTCAAGCTCATCCGCGCGACAAGCTCGCTGCGCTCCTGTGGGGGATATGCAAGAAGCGCAGGCCCGGGCCGGCCTCCGCCAGACCCTGTACACGCTCCGGAAGGTCCTGGGAGATCCCGAGCCACTCCGCCTGGTGGGCGAGACGGTCGCGCTCGAGCCCGCCCTCGTGGCCGCGGATGTGCGGGCCTTCGAGCTAGGGGTAGCCCGGGGCACCAGGAAGCCCTCGAGGAGGCGGTTGTCCTCTACCAGGGCGACCTCCTCGAGGGGCTCACGCTGCAAGAGCCGCCTTTCGAGGAGTGGCTGCTCGCCGAACGGCTGCGGCTGCGCGAGCTGGCTCAGGATGCGCTTGCGAGGCTCATCACCCAGCAGCGGGACGCGGGCGCGCTCGACGAGGCCGTGCAGGCCGCTCTGCGGCTGGTGGCCCTCGATCCCATCCAGGAATCCGTGCACCGGACGCTCATGCGCCTGTACACCCAGCTCGGCCGGCGCGGGGCCGCTCTCCGCCAGTACCAGGTCTGTGTGGCGGCGCTCCAGCGCGAGCTGCGAGCCGAGCCCGATGACGAGACGAGGGCGCTGTACCAGCAGATCCTGAAACGGCAACCGGCTCACCCGTCGGCAACCCTGCCGCACACCGCTGGCCGCGGCGCCGCGAGCGCCGGAATGGAAGGGTTGCTCCACGCGGACACGCTGACCGGCGAGACTCCCATCGTGGGCCGCGAGGTCGAGCTGGCACACCTCCGGGACGCGCTGCAGGCCACGCTCGCAGGCCAAGGTCAGCTCGTCGCCGTGATGGGCCAGGCCGGCATCGGCAAGAGCCGCCTGGTCGCCGAGCTGGTCGCCGAGGCCAGCCGCAAAGGCGCGCGCATCTTGCTCGGCCGGTGCTTCGAGACGGAACAGGTGCTCCCGTTCGGGCCGTGGATCAATGTCCTGCGCGCCAGTCGTCTCGCCGCCGACGGCGAGACGCTCGACCGCCTCGGTCCGGTCTGGCGCGCGGAGCTGGCCCGGCTGCTCCCCGAGATCTCTCCCGGCACGTCGCCGGGGGCCGCCACCGCCGATCCCGCCCAGCTCTTCGAGGCCGTGGCTCAGCTCCTGGAGCGAGTGGCTCTCGCTCAGCCCGCCGTCCTGGTCTTCGAGGACCTCCACTGGGCCGATGAGATGAGCCTCCGGCTCCTGGCTTTCGCCGGTCGGCGCCTGCAGCATTGCCGCCTGCTCGCCGTCGCCACCGTGCGGGACGAGAATCTCCTGGAGGCCACCCTCCTGCGGCACACGCTGGACGAGCTGGGCCGAGGCCACCTGAGCCGGCTGTCGCTCGGCTCCCTCTCCCGTGAGGACACGGCGGCGTTGGCGCGCATGCTGATGCAACTCCCCGCGGTCTCGCGCCTCGAGGAGCAGATCTGGACGGCCAGCCGCGGAAACCCCTTCATGATCGTCGAGACGCTGCGCGCCCTGCGCGGGGCTCTCTGCCCGCGGACACGTCGCCGCTGCCGCTTCCCGAGCGTGTCCGCGACCTGATCGCGCACCGCCTGGAGCGGCTCGGCGACCGAAGCCGGCGCCTGCTGGCCGTCGCGGCGGTCATCGGCCGGCCCTTCGACTTCGCCCTGCTGCAGCGGGCGACCGATCTCGGCGAGGCCGAGGTCGCGGAAGGCGTCGAGGAGCTGGTGCGCCATCGAGTCCTGCACGGTAGCGGCGAGAGCCTCGAGCTCACGCACGACCGCATCCGCGAGGTGGTGTACGGTCAACTCGTCCCCGCGCGCCGCGCGCTGCTCCACCGCCGGGTGGCGGAGGCGCTCGAAGCCCTCCACGCCGGGGCGCTCGAGACCCACGCGCTTGCCCTGGGCACCCACTACTGGGAGGGCGAAGCCTGGGCCAAGGCCGTCGTCTATCTCACCCAGGCGGGCGTCCTGGCCTCGCTGCGCTACGCGAAGCGAGACGCGGTCTCCTGCTACGAGCAGGCGCTGGCAGCTCTGGCTCACCTCCCCGAGAGCCGTCAGACGCGCGAGCAGGCCGCCGAGGTGCAGTTCAATCTGGCCCACTCCCTCTTCTCGATGGGGCAGTTCGAGCGCGCCAAGGAGAGCTTTCTCGTGGCGGAAGACCTCGCCGTGGCCCTCGGCGACCACCGTCGCCGCGCACTGATCCACGGGGGCATGACGTACTTGCTGGGCTCGGAGGGCGACTTCGAGGACGCGATGCAGTCGGGGCTCCGCGCCCTCACCATCGCCACCTCGCTCGGCGACCTCGGGCTCCAGGTCTGGATCAGCATCGGGCTGGGGCGAGTGTATTTCGCCCAGGGCAACTACCGGGCCGCCATCGAGCGCATGCGCTGGGTGACGGGAGCGCTGAAGGATGCGCCCGTCGACGAGCGCTTCGGCCGAGGCAGCCTCATGCCGTCGGTCGGCTGCCGCGCCTGGCTGGCCCTCTGCCTCGGTTACATCGGCGAGTATTCGGAGGCGATCGCCTGGGGCGGCGAAGGTGTCCGCATCGCGGAGACGGCCGCCGGTCCACAGGAGCGCGTCTGGGCCTACTACTGCCTTGGCCGCGTGCATCTCGAGCGCGGTGATGCGAACCTGGCCACGCCACTGCTCGAGCAAGCCGTCCCCCTCTGCGGCGAGGGGCGCTTCCCGATCTACGCTCCGCGTGTTCATGGCGTCTCTGGGCGCGGCCTACATCATGAGCGGCCGTCCCGACGCCGCGCTGCCGCTGCTGGAGCAGGCCGCGGCCGAGGCGCAGGCGATCAAGCTGGTCTACGGTCACCCGGAGGCTCTGATCCACACGAGCGAGGCGCATTTCGCGGCCGGCCGGCTGGACGAGGCCCGCCGGTACGCCGGGCAAGCGCGCGACATCGCGAGCCGTCAGGGCGCGCGCGGGGACGAGGCGCGCGCGCTCTTCCTCCGTGGCGAGATCGCCAGCCACGGGGAACCGTCGGAGAGCGAGCAGGCGCTCGAGAATTACGCGGCGGCCCTGGTCCTCGCCAAGGAGCTCGGGATGGCGCCGCTCCAGGCCCGGTGCCATCTGGGCCTCGGAGGTGTCTACCAGCGGATGGGGCAGGACGAGGAGGCACGGCGTGAGCTGACCTATGCCGTGGCGATGCTGCAGGCCATGCAGATGCGGTACTGGCTGCAGAAGTGAGCGACCATGGCGAGGCCGGGGGCAACTTCACCGGCTTCTTCCTCGATGCGCCCGAGATCAGCGGCAAGCAGCTGCAGTTCCTCAAGGAGCTTCGAGGGGAACGACGCGGGTGGCGGTGCTCGGCGATCCGCGAATCAACGACCCGCAGTTCCGGGCCATCGAGGGCGCGGCGCGGCAGTCGGGTATTGCCCTGCAGACGGTCTCGGCGAAGACGGCGGACGAGATCGAGCCGGCCCGTCGCGGAGGCGGCGCGCCGGCACGCCGACGCCTCGTCGTGCTGACGTCGCCGCTCGTCTTCGCCCTGGCGCCGCGAATCGCCGCCTCCGCGTTGACGCATCACCTGCCGTCGATCTGCCCCTTCGCTCCGCGCTTCGCCGAAGCCGGCGGGCTCATGGCGTACGGCCCCGATCTACCCGACCTGTTCCGGCGATCGGCGGATTACGTCGACCGGGTGCTGAAAGGGGCGAAGCCCGGCGAGCTGCCGGTCCAGCGCCCGGAGAAGTTCCTGCTCGTGGTCAACGTGCGGACGGCGCGGGCCCTCAAGCTGTCCCTGCCCACGAGCCTCGTCCAGCGCGCGAACACCGTGATCGAGTGACTCCGGTCAGCGAAGGCGGCGTGCACGATTTTGCACGGGTATACTCCGATTCATGGCACAGGTTGTGTCCGCTTTCTCCGAGGTGATCCGGACGACCGACGGCACATCGTACACGGTCACGGCGTGCGGTCGCGAGAGGTCCGACGGCACGTGGGAAGGATGGCTGGAGTTCGCGCCTGACGACGCGAGCCACGTGTTGCGAACGAGGCGCGAGACCACTCAGCCGAACCTCACGGATCTTCGATACTGGGCCACCGGCCTCACGCCTGTGTACCTCGAAGGCGCGTTGGTCAGAGCGCTGGAAGCCCCGCCGCTTGCTCGGTCTACTGCCGTGCCGGAAACGCCGGCATATGACTCTCCCGCCCCGGACCATTGAAGAGGCCCCGGCGCCGGGACCAGCTTTCCCGGCGCCGGGCTCGTGTCGGTCGTCGTCGTTGCCGTCCTGAACGGCGCCCGTCACGGCGTGACGGTCACCGTGCTGCCGGAGGCCTTGCAGTTGTTGGTCTCGTCCGTCTCCACCACCGTTGTTCCCGCCATCGGCGCACGCGAGCAGGAAATAGGTGTTGGGCAGGGTCGCCGTGGGGATCGTCAGCGTCACGGTGCCGGTGTGCGCTGGCCCCGGCCGCCAGACCCGGGACCGTCCGGCTCCCGAGTCAGCATCGTGTCGCCGGCGCTCTTCACCGCGTCGAGCGAGAGGTAGTAGCGCGTCGCCGACGGCCCCGACGCCACCGCCCCGATGTTCTGCGCCGTGTCCGTCACCGTGAACGTGGTCCCGCGCTGCTTCGTCGCCGGCGGGGCCGAGACCGCGATCTCCACCAGGTCGGGCCTCGTCACCGTCACCGCCGCGGTGGGCGAGGCGACGCAGTTGTTGGTCTCGTCGCTCTCCGTCACCCTGGCGAGGTCATCGGCGCAGGCGAGGAGGAAGTAGCTGTTGAGCGGCGTGGCCGCCGGGATCGTCACGTTGACGGACCCCGACTGGACGGCGCCGGCCGCCAGGCCAGGCACCGCGCGGCTCCCGACCAGCAGCACGTCGCCCGCGCCCTTGACCGGATCGAGCGAGAGGTAGTAGCGGGTCGTCGACGGGGCTGACGCCACCGGCCCGAGGTTGCGCGCCGTGTCGGTCACGGAGAACGTCGTCCCGGGCGCCCGGACCGGCGCGGTTGGGTTCATCGTCGCGGCGGTCTCCACGAGATCCGGCCGCGCCACCGTCACGATGGCGCCCGGCGTGACGATGCAGTTGTCGCCCTCGTTGCTCTCGATGACCGCGCTCTTGTCGTCGGCACAGGCGATGAGGAAGTAGCTGTTGGGCGAGGTCGCCAGAGGGATCGTCACCGTGACCGTTGCGGTATGGCTCGCGCCAGGGTCAGGCTCGGGACCGAGTGCGTGCCGGACAGCAGCGTGTCATCGGCGCTCTTGGTCGCGTCGGGCGACAGGTAGTAGCGCGTCGTAGAGGATGCGGACGGCCCCGTCCCCGTGTTCTGCACCGTGTCGGTGACCGAGAAGGTCGCCCCGGCGGCCAGAGCGGCGCCGACGGGCTCGTCCCCATCGCGGTCTGCACCAGGTTCGTGACGGAATCGACCTGCACCGTCTTCGTCAAGAGGATCTCGCCCCCGTTCTCCGACGCCGCTCGGATGAGGAAGGTCTTGGGTCCGGGCGTGGTCGGCCGGAAGTACCAGGTGGCGTACCGGCTGACTTCGGGGGAAGGTTGCCCAGGGTCATGGCCCCGAGCGCTGCGGTGAAGCGCATGTTCACGCCGTCCAGGCGCGTCGTCACGATGTCGATCGGCGTCACGCCCGGTGGCTGCGTGATCAGGTCCACGTGGACGGCCGACGCCACGTAGGAATGGTTCCCGACGTGCATCGTCACCGGGAACGGAGCGCCGACGGCCGCATTCGATGGAGCCTCGATGTAGGCCGTCATCTCGGCCTTCGTGTCACCGCGGATGACCGTGGCGGCGACGCCGAAGGGAATGCCCGCGAGCGGCGCGCTGATCGGGAAGACCCTCAAGCGGTACGTGCCAGCCGGCGGATTGTTGACCACGATGTACTCGACGTTGTCGACCTTGGAGACCGACCGATACTGCGCGCACGGGCCGGAGCAGCCGTCGATCTGGTCCGCCCACAGATCGAGGTCCCACATGACCGCCCGGCTCGCGCCGGCGCTGGCCGGCAGCTCGTCCCACGTCATCACGACGGACAGGCGCTTCGTGCCGGGCGGCACGATCAGGTCCCGGTAGTGATAGCCGCCGGCCGTGCTGATGAGACCGGAGAACCAGAAGTTGGACCAGCCGTCGTTGTTGGGGTGGTCCCAGTGCGCGACCCAGCCCGACACGCGGCCCAGCCCATAGTCGTTGCTCTTGCCCGTCACGTCGTCGTGCGCGATGGCGGTCGCCATCAGGTGCGCGCGCAGCATCGCCGGGTCCAGCTCGAATGGATAGTGCTCCATCAGCGTCGCGGCCAGCCCGGTGACTGGGGGGCCGCAAAGCTGGTTCCCGACGCCTCGGTCCGATACCCGTGGAGGTCCGAGGCCGACGCAGACGTGACCGAATGACCAGGAGCAACGACATTCGGCTTCATGCGGCCGTCGCCGGTCGGCCCCCGGCTGCTCGTGTACGAGATATCTCCGGGCGTCAGGCCGAGTGACTGCACGCCCACGTCGAGCACGCTGCCGACGGTGAGCGCATTCTTGGCCACGCCTGGGCTGCCGATGGTCCCGCTGCCGTGACTTCCCCGGTTGTCGGCGGCGACCACGTAGAGCTGGCGGTGGGTGAAGACGTGCAGGTCGAGCCGTCTGGATTCGTCGTCGGTGCCGGTCAGGAAATCTCCCGATACCACCGCCGCTGTAGTTGACGACCCACGGCATCGGGAAGCCACACTCGTCCTGCGCCAGGGTCATCCAGTCCATCGCGGCCATTGTCCAGTTGATGTTGCCAGTTGCACCGTCGGGCGCGTTGTCGTCCTTCTTGAAGACCTTGGCGGCCCTGATGCCGCCGCCGCCGAGGAGTCCCACGGACGGAGCCATGCCCCGGTAGCGGCTGTTGGCGCTCCCGGTACCGGCGATGATGCCCAGCACGTGCGTGCCGTGGCCGAGCTGGTCGTTGAACGCGCTGAGGCCGTCGTCGGTGAAGTTCCGGGCGCAACCCTCCTTGAAGTACAGATCGTCGTGACCGTTCACGCCCATCCTGAAGCCCGAGTCCATGATGCCGACCGGGATCGAGTAACCGCCGAATCGGGGGATCCCATACGTGGTCGTGCCCGGGCGGATCAGGTCGCCGTCGATGAGCGGCGTGCTCTCGTCGAGGGTTGGGTGCGCCAGCCCGATCAGCTCCACGAACAGGACGAAGTCGAAGCCGATGATCGTGTCGATGACCGGACCGGTGGCCACCGCGCGATAGGAGCGAAGGTCGGCATCGTACCGCCCGAGCGTGGCGCCGGCGGCCTCCAGTTGACGCCGGAAGTTCCCGTTGTCGTCGCCGTCGAAGAGATTGATGACGATCGGGATCGAGTCGCCGGGACCGACCACGGCGGCCTGGCCCTTACCACCCCGGAGCGCGCTCAGCTCCGAGCTCAGCTTCTGCCACTGCGCGCTCACGCCGACCCACTCCACCTCCGGCATCGCCGCGATCGCCTGGAGCGACGCGATCGGGAGACGGGCCTTGTGGTGGTCGTCGTGCGGGCCGAGTAGCTCCACGTCGAGACCGGCCAGCTTGTTCTGGAGGGCCTCGTCGACCGGGACGCGCAGCAGGAGAAAGCCGTACACGTACTGGCGACCCTCGGCGCGCAGGCCGTGGGTGTGGGCGGCGAGAGCCGGGTCGAGCCCGGACGCCGGCGCCAGGCGGCCCGACGAGAAGCGCAGCCCCCGCCCGGTATCGGTCCGCTGTCGCCAGGAATTGGAGTGATAGCCGGCCGCCTCCACGCCTCCGGGGATTGGCTGCTGCCGGTGACCAGCCAGCGGGTCGATCGGCACGGTGATGCCCTTGAGAGCCGGCGCGATGTCGGTGGCAGTCATGGCCTCGTCGGGCTCGGTGTCGGCCACGGTGCTCTCGGGTTCCGGTTTCAGCCCCGGCGTCCTGCCGGGCAGGCTGGGCTCGGCCACGGACTGATTGGCGCCGGTGGCCCCGTTGCGCAGCACGTCCCGCGCGATCTCGGAGAGCACGCGGCGGTCGTACGGCGGCGGCTGGATCCGGTCCGCGGCGGCGACGGGCCGGGTGACGCCAGCCGTGCCCAGCACGGTCATCATGGCGCACGCGACCGAAACAACGCGGAACCCGGCCGAACGGTGTTGTTTGCGAGCATCTGTGGTGAGCATCTCCCTGGTCCTCCCTGTGCCGAATTGGTCAATCGCGGTGAACGGCGCCTTTGTGTGCACGCGACTGTTCTAGCGAGGCGGCCGTCTGCGCTGCGTCTGCCGGGCCGTCAAATATGGCGTTCGGTCTGCCGGGCGAGGCGGGCGCTGATGCGGCCCGCGTGACGCGGGCCGGGTGACGCTGGCGGCAGGGACCTCGCGGAGCAACGCGAGCGGCGCGTCGGCGGTCAGTGGCCCACACCGTCCGGGCGTGCCGCCATCACGATGGCGCCCGGCGAGGCGATGCAGTTGTTCGCCTCGTCGCTCTCCACGACCGAGTTCTGGTCATCCGCACAGGCGAGCAGGAAGTAGCTGTTCGGCGGTGTCGCGCTCAGGATGGTCACCGTGACGGTGGCCGTATGACTGGCGCCGGGATCGAGCCCCGGAGCGGAATGGCTGCCGGTCAGCAGAATGTCCCCGCACCCTTGACCGCATCGAGCGAGAGGTCGTAGCGCGTGGTGGATCGCGGCCGGTCGAGCAGGTGGGCGCGGTTGCCGCTATACTTTGCACTCGGCGAGGAGCTTCCCGGAGAGCTCGATACCTAACCCCGCACCGAACACGAGGTCTGCCATGGCTGAGACGACGAAGACGCGGTCCGCCCGAGAAACCGATCTGCTGGAGCGCGCCAAGCAGCGCCTGCCCGGCGGCGTGCTAGGTACTTCCCGTTATGCAGATGCCGCGGCTTTCGTCGTCAAGCACGGCAAGGGCTCGAAGATCTACGACGTCAGCGGCCGGGAGTACATCGACTACGTGCTCGCGTCGGGGCCGCTCATCCTGGGCCACGCCCATCCCGCCGTCGTCGCCGCGGTGCGCGAGCAGATCGAGGCCGGCAGCACGTACTTCATGGTGAACGAGCCGATCATCGAGCTGGCCGAGGAGATCTGCCGGGCGGTGCCGTGCGCCGAGCAGGTGCGCTTCACCTCGACGGGCTCGGAGGCCACCTTCTTCGCGCTGCGCGTGGCCCGCACCTATCGCAAGCGCGACAAGATCCTGAAGTTCGAGGGCGGCTACCACGGCGCCAACGACTACGCGATGATGAGCTCCTCCCCGCGGTCACCCAAGGCCTTCCCCGCGCCGGTGCCGGACTCCTCGGGCATCCCGCAGTCGCTGGAGGCCGAGGTGCTGATCGCGCCGTACAACGACCTCGGCACGGTGGAGGGCATCATCGCCGCCCACGCCGACGAGCTGGCCGCGGTCATCGTCGAGCCGTTCCAGCGGCTGGTCCCGCCCCAGCCCGGCTTCCTGAAGGGGCTGCGGGAGATCACGCGCCGCCACGGCGTGCTGCTCGTCTTCGACGAGGTCGTCACGGGATTCCGCCTGGCCTATGGCGGCGCCCAGGAATACTACGACGTCGTGCCCGACCTGGCCGCCGTCGGCAAGATCGTGGGCGGCGGCTTTCCGCTCGCCGCGGTGTGCGGGTCCGAGGAGCTGATGCGCCCCTTCGATCCCCAGTACGACGGCAAGGGCGACTTCATCTCCCAGTCCGGCACGCTGAACGGCAATCCCATCGCCGCGGTGGCCGGCCTCGCCACGCTCGCCGAGCTCAGAAAGCCCGGCGCCTACGAGACGCTTCACGCCACGGGCAAGCGCCTCATGGCCGGCCTGACCGAGCTGGCCGGCAAGTCCGGCCTGCCCGCCCAGGTGGTCGGCGAGCCCGTGGTCTTCGACCTGATCTTCACCGACGAGCCGGTGGTCGACTACCGCTCGCTGCAGAAGGGCAACGCCGCGCTCGGCCGCGCCTTCACGACGGAGCTCATCAAGCGGGGCGTGGTGAAGAACGGGCAGAAGATGTACATGTCGCTCGTCCATTCGTCCGACGACGTGGCGAAGACGCTGCAGGCGTGCGAGGACGTGCTGAAGATTCTCCCGCGCTAGAGCGAGGATAAGGGCCCATCTGCTTCGTTGGCGCCCTCGACAGCCGGCTCAACGTACAGAAGTACGCCTCGCCGGCTGCCTTCGGGCGCCGCCTCGCAGCTGGACCCTTCTCCTCGCTCTAGCCGGGTTCTCTGACCGGCTCCTGCTTTAGCCGCTGGCCGCGGCGAAGATCCGAAGGTAGTTGCCACCGACGATCTTGGCGGTGTCCGCGGGGGTGAACCCCCGCGGAGCATCGCGTCCACCACCAGCGTGAACCCGTCGTACGAGGGCAGGAGTCCCGCGCTCGACGACTGGTCGGTGCCGATGCTGACGTGCTCGACGCCCACGACGTCGACCATCTCCTTGATGCCCTCCGCGTACCGCTCGGGGCTCGCGAAGAAGTGCCAGATGCCGATCGAGCCGCCCGTCTCGGCGATCGCGCGGGCGTGGTCGGGCGTGATCTGGCGCTCCGTCAACGGCGTCGCCCCCTGGGCGCGGGAGCCGCGCAAGGCCGTGTGCGAGAGCAGGAGCGGCTTGCTCGACACCTTGACCGCCTGCTTCACCGTGTCGGCCGTGGCGTGGGCCACGTCGACGACGACGCCCAGCCGATTGCACGCGCGGATGACGTCCGCTCCGAAGGGCGTCAGCCCATTGTGGACGACGGCGCCCGTCTGGAAGTCGCCGATGTCGTTCGGCGTGTAGTGCACGAGCTGCATCGTCCGGACGCCGCGGCGGTGCGATTCCTCGAGGCGCTCGAGCTTCGTCTCGAGGAAGTCGAGGCCCTCGATGTCCTGGATGATCGCCGGCTCGCCCGCCGCGTGCGCCGCCTCGAGATCGGCGACCGTGAGCGCCCGGCGCACCCGTGACGCGCGACCAGCTCGTCCATCCACGCGAGGCGCTCGAGGTGATGCTGGTAGAGCTGCCCCGGGGCGGGCTGCTTCAGCGCCACCAGGACATTGCTCGCGTTCCGGCCGAGGATGGGGCCGTCCGGCACGTCGGCGAGGCAGGCCACGGAGACTCGGCCCGCGCGCATGCCGCGCGCGAGATCGCCGCCGGGCGCGCTCTTCGACGTGACGCCGGTCGCGCCGCCGTGGGTGTGTACGTCCACGGAGACCGTGTCCCGAAGGAGCTTGGCCGCCGCGTCGGCCGGGGCCGCGGAGGTCGCCGCCGCCTGGCCGCTTCGCCCGGCCGAGCAGGCGGCGAGCGCCGCGCCCGTCGAGGTGACCAGCGCGTTCCACATCCACTGCCGGCGGGTGAAGGTGTGCGCGCAGCACGTCATCGCGATCTCCTCGTCAAAGTCCGGATATGGCGCCAGGGGAATGGTCGGCCCGGCCCCATTAGTTGTCAATGCGGGGGAATCCCGTAAACTCGCGCCCACTCGATCCTGTCGTCGTTGACCGGTAGCCGTCCGCCTGAGGAGGCATCCACCATGGCAAAGAAGCCCGGTACGCTGTCCCGACGCGATTTCCTGCGCGATGCCGCCCTGGCGGCCGGCGCGGTCGGCGTCGCCTCCATGCTGCCGCCCGGCGCCGCCGGGCTCGTGGCAACCGCCCATGCGCAGGAGGCCAAGATCGGCGCCCAGCTCATCGGCAAGCTGGAAGGGCCGGAGCTGGTGCTGGACGCGACCAAGTGGCCCAAGAAGTTCGCCGAGGCGCCCATGTTGGCGGACCTGGTCAAGCAGGGGAAGCTCCCGCCGGTCGACAAGCGCGTGCCGGACGAGCCCATGGTGGTCAAGCCGCTGCAGGGCATCGGGCGCTACGGTGGCACCTGGCGCCGCGGCTTCACGGGCCCGGGCGACGGCGAGAACGGCAACCGCATCGTCTCCACGGACAAGATCCTCTTCTGGGACTACACCGGGACGAAGATCATGCCCTGTGTTGCGCGCGAGTGGAAGCAGAGCGACGACGGCAAGTCCGTCACCATCTCGCTGCGCAAGGGCATGAAGTGGTCGGACGGTGCGCCGTTCACCGCCGATGACTTCGCGTTCTGGCACGACGAGATCTATCTGAACAAGGACCTCCAGCCTACGCCGCATCCGGACTTCATGGCGGGCGCGAAGTCCGGGTCACTCAGGAAGATCGACGACACGACCGTCGTGTTCGAGTTCCAGGACCCGAACTACCTCTTCGTGGATATCCTGGCCGGCAGCACCGCGATCGGCGGCGGCCAGGCAACCCAGTCGAGCGACAAGCGCAATATGGGCGCCTACACGCCCGCGCACTACGTCAAGCAGTTCCTGCCCAAGTTCTCCTCGAAGGATGAAGTGGACAAGAAGGCCAAGGCAGCGGGGTTCGACGGCTGGGTCAGCTACATCAAGAGCCGATTGGATTGGCGCCTCAACCCCGACTTGCCCGTCCTGACGCCGTGGAAGACGGTGAGCCCCATCAACACGCCGACCTGGGTGCTCGAGCGCAATCCGTTCTACATGGGGGTGGACACGCAGGGCAACCAGCTCCCCTACATCGACCGCATCAGCATGACGCTGGCCGAGAACCTGGAAGTGCTCAATCTGAGAGCGGTCGCGGGCCAGTACGATCTGCAGGAGCGCCACACCGCGCTGGCCAAGCTGCCCGTGTTCCTCGAAAATCGCGTGAAGGGCGGCTACGAGGTGAGGCTCGACCCCGCGCTGAACGGCTCCGACGCCACGCTGCAGACCAACCAGGCCTACGACGGCCGATCCCGAGATCGCCAAATGGCTGCACACGCGGGACTTCCGCCGCGCGCTCGCGTTGGGCATCGATCGGGATCAGCTCAACGAGACGTTCTGGGTCGGTGTCGGCACCGCGGGCTCCATCGCCCCCGCCGAGACGGTGCCCTACAGTCCGGGGCCGGAGTGGCGCAAGATGTGGTCCACGCTCGACGTCGCGCAGGCCAATCGGCTGCTCGACAAGGTCGGGCTCGGCAAGAAGGACGGCGAGGGGTACCGCCTGCGCAGCGACGGCAAGGGGCGCCTCCGGCTCGAGCTGCAGACCTCGGCGGGGGCCTTCGTGCCGCATACCCAGATCGCCGAGATGATCAAGGAGCAGTGGAAGAAGATCGGCATCCAGGCCGACGTGAAGGAGATGGAGCGCGGCCTCTTCTTCACGCGCATCGCGAGCAATGAGCAACAGATCTCGCTGTGGGCCAATGACGGCTCCGAGGTGCTCTACCTCTTTCCGCGCCACGCGCTGCCTCTCGATCCGGCGCAGGCGGTGCTCGGCACGCCCATCGCCCGCTGGTACGCAACCAACGGCGCCCAGGGCAAGGCTCCCGAGGATCCGCAGATGATCAAGGCCCTCGACCTGTTCCGCTCGGCGGCCGCCAAGAAGACGCAGGAGCGCTACAAGATCGCCCAGGAGATCTGGAAGATCCTGGTGGACGAGCAGTTCAGCATCGGCACCGTCGGGCTGTCGCCCGCCACGATGGGCGTGCGCATCGTGAGCAATAAGCTCGGCAATATCCCGGCGCGCCAGACGAACGCGCAGCACGCGCGCACGCCGTGCTCATCGCATCCGGCGACGTTCTACTACAAGGCCTGAGCACCGACCGGCAGCATGCTCGCGTACCTGGGGCGTCGGCTGGTCCTGGCGCTGTTGACGGTCTGGGCCGTCTCGGTGCTGTCGTTCGTCATCATCCAGCTCCCGCCGGGTGACTACATCAGCTCGTACATCGCGCAGATGTCGGCGTCGGGCAGCTTCGTCTCCGCGCAGGAAGCCGACGCCCTGCGCCAGCAGTACGGGCTCGACAAGCCCGTGTACATCCAGTACCTCCGGTGGATGCGGCTCGTCGTCCAGGGCAAGTTCGGGATGGCGCTGGAGTGGGGGCGGCCCGTCTCCGAGGTGATCGGCGACCGCCTCTGGCTCACGATGGTCGTCTCGGTGGCGGCGATCGTGCTCACCTGGGCGCTGGCGCTGCCCATCGGCATCTACTCCGCCGTGCGGCAGTATTCGGTCGGCGACTACATCGCCACCTTCATCGGCTTCATCGGCCTGGCCGTGCCGTCCTTCATGCTGGCGCTGGTGCTCATGTACGCGGGCTTCAAGCTCTTCAACTTGAACGTGGGCGGCCTCTTCTCCGACGAGCTGGCCCAGGCGCCGTGGAGCTGGGCGAAGGTGTGGGATCTGGTCAAGCACCTGCCGCTGCCCGCGGTGATCCTGGCCCTCGCGGGGACGGCGCAGCTCATCCGCATCATGCGGGCGAACCTGCTCGACGAGCTGCGCAAGCCGTACGTCGTCTCGGCCCGGGCGCGCGGGCTCTCGGAGCGGCGGGTGATCCTCGAAGTACCCGGTCCGCGTGGCGCTGAATCCGTTCGCGAGCACCGTCGGCTACCTGCTGCCGTATGTCGTCTCCGGCAGCATCATCGTGTCGCTCGTGCTCAGCCTGCCCACCGTCGGCCCGCTGCTGCTGCGCGCCCTCATCGCCCAGGACATGTTCCTCGCCGGCACCATCGTGCTCCTGCTGGGCGTCATGACGGTGGTGGGCACGTTCATCTCCGATCTCGTCCTGATGTGGATCGATCCGCGCATCCGCCTGGAGGGCCGGAAATAGCCGGGCTCGAGGAGGAACGGGTCTCCGTCGCCACCCAGTGGCAGCTCATGTGGTGGCGCTTCCGCCGTCACAAGCTGGCCATGGTGGGCACGGTGATCGTGCTCCTCTTCTACATGGTCGTGCTCTTCGCTCCGTTCCTGGCCTATGCCGATCCGTCCGCCTCCGAGGCGCAGCGCTCGCTTCTGCCCCCGCAGCGCATTCACTGGTTCGTCGACGGGCACTGGGCCCCCACGTCTATGGCCTGGTCGGCAAGCGGGACCCGACGACGTTCAAGCGCGTGTACACGCCGGATCCGGCGCTGAAGATTCCCGTGCGCCTCTTCGCCCAGGGGTTCGAGTATCGGCTGTTCGGTCTGGTGCCGGCCACGCGGCACCTCGTCGGCGTCGGAGGGCGCGGCCGGAGGACACGCTCTTCCTCCTGGGCACCGATGAGCAGGGGCGCGATCTTTGGTCGCGGCTGATGTACGGCACGCAGACCTCGCTGACGATCGGCCTGGTCGGCGTGGCGTTCAGCCTCGTGCTCGGCGTGATGCTGGGCGGCGTCTCCGGCCTCTACGGCGGCGCGATCGACAGCGTCATCCAGCGCGTCATCGAGATCGTGCGGTCCATTCCCACCATCCCGCTCTGGATGGGCCTGGCCGCCGCGCTGCCCAATGACTGGACGGTGATGCAGGTCTACTTCGCGATCACCATCATCATCTCGCTCGTGGGCTGGACCGAGCTGGCGCGGGTCGTGCGCGGCCGCTTCCTGTCCCTGCGCGAGGAGGACTTCGTCACCGCGGCCGAGCTGTCGGGCTGCGGGCCAGTTGAGCATCATCATCCACCACCTCGTGCCGTCGTTCCTGAGCCACATCATCGCGGCGACGACCCTGGCCATTCCCGCCATGATCATCAGCGAGACGTCGCTGTCCTTCCTGGGCCTGGGGCTGCGACCGCCCGCCATCTCGTGGGGCGTGCTGCTGCAGCAGGCGCAGAGCATCCAGGCGCTCGCCATCTCGCCCTGGCTGCTGATCTCCGCGGTGCCGGTGATCGTCGTGATCCTCGCCTTGAACTTCATGGGCGACGGGCTGCCGCGACGCCGCCGATCCCTACGGCCACTAGAGCGATGATAAGGGCCCATCTGCGGAGTTGGCGCCCTCGACAGCCGGCTCAACGTACAGAAAGTACGCCTCGCCGGCTGCCATCGGGCGCCGCCTCGCATATGGACCCTTCTCATCGCTCTAGCCGGGTTCCGACAGGCTCCTAGCGTGCCTATGCCGGCGGGCGACACGCGGCCGATCCTCGAGGTCCGCGATCTGCGGACCTACTTCTTCCAGGACGAGGGCACCGTCAAGGCGGTGGACGGCGCCGACTTGTCCGTGTACGCGGGCAAGACGCTCGGCATCGTGGGGGAGAGCGGCTGCGGCAAGAGCGTGACGGCGCGCTCTATTCTTCGCATCGTCGAGCGACCGGGACGGCTGGTGACCGGCGAGATCCTGCTGCGGGGCGACGGCACAGAGCGTGACCTGGCGCGGCTCGACGAGGAGAGCCAGGAGATGCGCCGGGTCCGGGGCGGCGACATCGCGCTGATCTTCCAGGAGCCGATGACGTCGTTCAGCCCCGTGCACACCGTGGGCAGCCAGATGATCGAGACGATTCGCCTGCACCAGTCACTCGACAAGCGGGGGCGCGGGAACAGGCGATCGAGATGTTCAGGCTGGTGGGCATTCCGCGGCCGGAGCGACGCATCGACGAGTACGCCTTTCAGCTCAGCGGCGGACTGCGCCAGCGGGCCATGATCGCACTGGCGCTGTCCTGCGCGCCGCGCATCCTGATCGCGGATGAGCCCACCACCGCGCTCGACGTGACCACCCAGGCGCAGATCCTCGCGCTCTTGAGGAGCCTCCAGCAGCGGGAGCAGCATGGCCATCATCCTCATCACCCACAACCTGGGCGTGGTGGCCGAGATGTGCGACGAGGTCGCCGTCATGTACCTCGGGCGCGTGGTGGAGCAGGGGCCGGTCGACGCCATCTTCCATGCGCCGAAGCATCCCTACACGCGCGCGCTGCTCCGCTCCATTCCGAGCATTCAGGCGCCGGTGCGCACGCGGCTGCCCACCATCGCCGGCTCCATCCCGCACCCGTACAACCGGCCGCCCGGCTGTCCCTTCCATCCGCGGTGCCCCGACTTCATGCCGGACGCGCTGCGACCGCGCCGAGCCGGCGCTCGAGCGCGTGGGCGAGGACCAGCGCGCGGCGTGCTTCCTCTACGGGGACGCGGTGAGATGACGGTTCCGGAAAGCGGCGCGCGGCTCCTCGAGGTGAAGAACCTCCAGAAGCTCTTTCCGATCCGCAGGGGCTTCCTCCGTCGCGTGGTCGGCCACGTGCGGGCGGTGGACGGCGTGACCTTCCACGTCGAGCGCGGCGAGACGCTGGCGCTGGTGGGCGAAAGCGGCTGTGGCAAGACCACGACGTCGCGCTGCGTGCTGCGGGCGGTGACGCCGACGGCGGGCCAGATCCTGTTCCGCACGCTGCGAAGGTGCCGTGCTGGACGTGGCGACGCTGCCGAAGAGCCAGCTCCGGCCGCTGCGCCGGCAGATGCAGATGATCTTCCAGGACCCCTTCTCCTCGCTGAACCCGCGGCGCACGCTGCTGCGACATCGTGGCGGAGCCGCTTGTCGCCAACGGCGTGGGCAACCGGGCCGAGCGCACGGAGCGCGTGGCCGAGCTCCTGCGCCTGGTCGGTCTCCGGCCCGAGTACATGCGCCGCTACCCGCACGCCTTCAGCGGCGGCCAGCGCCAGCGCATCGGCATCGCGCGGGCGCTTGCGCTGAACCCGCGTCTCGTGGTCGCCGACGAGCCCGTGTCCGCCCTCGACGTCTCCGTGCAGGCGCAGATCCTGAACCTCATGCTGGACCTGCAGGCACAGCTCGGGCTCACCTATCTCTTCGTGGCCCACGATCTCAGCGTGGTGAAGCACGTGAGCGACCGCGTGGCCGTGATGTACGTGGGCCAGATCGTGGAGATGGCGGATACTGCGCCGCTCTTCACCGCGCCCCGGCATCCGTACACGGAGGCGCTGCTCTCCGCTGTGCCCAAGCCCGATCCGCGCCTGCGCGCGCAGCGCATCGTCCTGGAGGGTGAGGTGGCGGACGCGGCCCACCCGCCGTCCGGCTGCTACTTCCATCCGCGCTGCTCCTACGCGGTCGAGCGGTGCCGCGTGGAGACGCCCGTGCTCGAACCCGTGGAGCCGGGCCACTTCGTGGCGTGTCACCGGGCGCGGGAGCTCAGCCTGCGCGGAATCCAGGCGTAGGGCGAGGTCGCGTCGGCCCCGATTATCGCCGACTCAGGTCGTGACTCTCGTGGTAGGAAATCCCTCTCGACGGGCAGCGGTCACCAGCCGATCATCGAGCGAAATGAACTCGAGGGTAGACGGGCGAGCCTCCGCCGCGAAGAAAGCGGCAGCGAGCTGCAGGGCGTCGGCAGTCCGGAGATCATGGACGCGGAGGAATCGCTTGGCCGCGTCACGCACCTCTTCGCCCGGCTCGACTTCGTGCCAGCCTGCGCGGAGCGCAGTCAGGCGCACGAATGCCTCGATCGCGATCCCTTCGCTGAGTTGGCCGAGGCGCTGGCGGCGCGCGATGGCCGACGTGCACTCGATCTCGGTCGCCCACCAGGCAAAGACGACCGGATCGGCCCTGAAGAGACTCTGGAGGGGCCCGGCTCAGCGCCTCGGGCACGAGGAGCGGAATGAGTGCCGAGCTATCCCAAAACCTCACCGGCCCTCCCGCCGCTCCTCGAGGAGCGCGTCGAGCACCCCTGACGGTTTCGCCCTGGGCAGCTTCCTCAGGATCAGCGCTTTCGGCGGCGGGGTTGTCCCACGGCGCAAGCCTCCACGCCGCTCCAGCCGCGCTACCCGTCCTTCGGCGTCCGAGGCGACGCCTGCCAGCGCCGATACGAGGCGAGCCACCGGCCGGCCGCGGTCCGTGATGACGATCGTCTCGCCGTGCCTGACCTGGTCGATCAGCGCGCTGAGTTGGTTCTTGGCCTCGGTTATTGTGGCTGTCTTCATATGGCTAGAATAGCCTGATCGACGGCCTTTGCCAAACAGGCGACCGTAGAGGCCGGCGCATCGGCCACGGCCGGGCTGACGTTGCGATCGGCCGGCCCCTGGGCGCATCATGGCACGCGCGGCGCGGCCGGCGAGGACGCGGACGCCAAGGAGGAGCGCGCTGGCCATGACGGCACGAACGACGAACCACGAGTGGCTCGGCCTGACCGTCGAGGATCCGCTCGAGCCCGATCTGCCGATCTGCGATCCGCACCATCACCTGTGGGACATGGGAGCGGCCGCGTCGCTCCGCGCTATCTGCTGGACGAGATCCTCGAGGACGTCCGCGGCGGCGGGCACAATGTCGTGTCCACCGTGTTCATCGAGTGCGGGGCGATGTGGAAGCCCGACGGGCCGGAGGCGATGCGGTCGATCGGGGAGACGGAGTTCGTGAACGGGATCGCGGCGATGAGCGCATCCGGCCTCTACGGCAAGACCCGCGTCGCCGCCGGGATTGTCGGCACGGCGCCGCTCCGCCTGGGGAAAGCCGTGGGCGACGTGCTCGACGCACAGATCGCCGCCGGCGGCGGCCGCTTCCGCGGCATTCGCCTCGGCGCGGCCTGGGATGCCGACGCCGCCGTGCCCAACCACCGCACAGCGCCGCCGCGAGGGCTCTTCCTGCGCGATGACTTCCGCGCCGGGTTCGCCGAGCTTGGCCCGCGCCAGCTCACGTTCGAGGCCTGGTGCTATCACCCGCAGATCCCCGACGTCACCGCGCTGGCCCGCGCTTTCCCCGATACGACGATCATCCTCGACCACTTCGGCGGGCCGATCGGCATCGGGTCCTATGCGGGCCGGGCCCGCGAGGTGTATGCCGAGTGGCAGCGCTCCGTCACCGAGCTCGCCACCTGCCCGAACGTCGTGGCCAAGCTCGGCGGGATCAACATGGAGGTGAATGGCTTCGGCTGGCACGAGCGGCCCAAGCCGCCATCGAGCCGGGAGCTGATGGAGGCGACGCGCCCGTACTACGAGTTCACCATCGAGAAGTTCGGCGCCGACCGGTGCATGTTCGAGTCGAACTTTCCGGTGGACGTGGTGAGCTGCAGCTACACCGTGCTGTGGAACTCGTTCAAGCGCCTGACCGCCGGGTACTCCGCGGCCGACAAGGCCAAGCTCTTCCACGACACGGCGGCGCGCGTCTATCGCCTGACGGCTTGAGGCGCACCGCCCAACCGAGCGCTCGATTCGTGGGTGTTCGGTGTTCGCGCCAACGCGCATGTTGAAGCCCGAAATGAAGCAGGATGCGAAAGACCGAGGGGTAGCCAGTGGCGAGACAACGCGCGAGGAAGCAAGCAACCGCCGGCGCCAACGGCGCCACCGTCGGCTACGAAGCTCAGCTCCGGCAGATGGCCGACGCGCTCCGCAGGTTCAGCGACTGCCGCGGCCACGTGCTGTTCGTCGATGCCCGCAAGTTCGGCCGTCTGGTAGACCGCACCCATCGCGAGGTGACCGACGACGAGGTCGCCCACATCGCCCGCACCGCCAACCTGAGGGGCTCCGGGTATGGCGGATGAGCGCAAGTCCGGCCGCAAGCCCGAAGGTGGCGGTGTTCTGGGTCGGCGCCGGGAAGGCGCCCTCTTCCCGGTCGCCCCCACGCGCGCCGAGGTGCCTGTCGACTACGCGGAGGCGCTGCGCGAGATCAAACGCCGCATCCAGCAGGAGCGCCTGCGTGTCGTCCTGGCCGCCAATTCAGCCATGGTGCTCCTATACTGGGACATCGGGCGGATGATCCTGGAGCGGCAGAACCGCGCCGGTTGGGGTGCCCGCGTCATCGACCGGCTGGCCCGCGATCTGAGCGAGGCGTTTCCAGACATGAAGGGGGTCTCGCCGCGCAACCTCAAGTACATGAGGGCCTTCGCGTCCGCGTGGCCGGATCGAGCAATCGTGCAGCAGCTTGCTGCACAAATACCTGGTTCCACTAACTGCGTGCTCCTCGACCGCGTGAGCGACCCTGCCGAACGTCAATGGTATATCCGCCAGACCGTCGAGCAAGGGTGGAGCCGGAGCATTCTCTCACTCCAGATCGAGCGCCACGCCTACGAGCGGCACGGCAAGGCCGTGACCAACTTCCCGGCGACCCTGCCGCCGACGGAGTCGGACCTGGCCGCACAGGTCTTCAAGGACCCCTACCTGTTCGACTTCCTCGGCACCGCCGATCCCCGGCGCGAGCGCGAAGTGGAGCAGGCGCTGGTGGACCACATCCAGCGCTTCCTGCTCGAGCTGGGCGCGGGCTTCGCGTTCGTCGGGCGGCAAGTACATCTTGAAGTCGGCGATCAGGACTACTACCTCGACCTGCTCTTCTATCACCTGAAGCTGCGCTGCTACGTGGTCGTGAGCTCAAGGCCGTGCCCTTCGAGCCGGCCTTCGTGGGCCAGATGAACCTCTATCTTTCGGCGGGCGACGACCTGCTGCGCCACCCTGACGACAAGCCGACGATCGGCCTGCTGCTCTGCCGCGCTAAAAACAGAATCGTCGTGGAGTACGCGCTGCGGGACCTGAAGAAGCCAATCGGGGTCGCGGAGTGGGAAACACGGATCGTCAAGTCGCTCCCGAAGGGCGCTCAAGGGCAGCCTGCCAAGCGTGGAGCAGATCGAGAGAGAGCTGCGGGATGCGGAGTGAGCGGGAAGTACGGCCTAGACGACGCCGGGCGGGGAGCATCGAGGCGCGTTCTGAAGCTGGTTTCACCGCACGCTGTCCCGCGGCTCCCTCGCAGCGATGGTCGTTCATCAGGTAGAAGAATCGTGCTCGAGCCGCCGGTCGTCGCGCGTGTATTGGCCGGTCGACAGCATCGCCTCCGGCGAAGAGGTCGCCGCCGGAAATCGCCACGGTTGACTTGGCGTCGGTGAACGCGCGGTTGACCAGGTCGGTCACGTTGGAGGACCTGGCCGCTCGCCGCATCCACGATGGTCCGCCATCAGTCGCCGTCGTTGGACGTCAGCTCGATGTCCCAGACGCGCAGGCCGCGCACGATGTCTGCCACGCGCTCGACGCGCACCGTGCGTGCCGCCTTCGCCTGGCATGCCTTCTCCGGCGCACGCCGAGGGCGGTGCGAGCCGCGTCCTGCTGATCAGACTCCGCCCCGCACTCCGGCGCTGGCTGCGCGGAGCCGCAGCTTCTCCGGCGTGACGATCATCCGGCTGATGCCGATGACGTTCCAGTTGAGGTCGAAATGGGCCAGCGTCCCGGTCGACAGCTCCGCGATCGAACCGCCGCTGAAGTGCGGCGACTGGAAACCGGTGGCGCGCAGCGTTCGAGTGCAGCTCGCGGGGATCAACGCCGAAGAGCTGGGCATTCGCTGCAGGAACGCCTGGAGGATGGAACCGCGGCCCGCTGCTCGAGCGACAGGGTCCGCCTGTCCGGCCGCGCCCATTGCTCGATGGTGCGACTCGCCAGGCGCCCACAGGGTGGCATCTGGCTGGCGCACTGGAAACGGCTGGCGGGTCACGCGCTACGATCCGGCGGGCCGTGTCGCTCGCATCGTTCGCCTGACCGGTCAGCGGCCGTGTCCGGCGCCGCGACGATTGCGCCGTCAGAGCCCGAGATAGGCCTGCTGGATCGCCTTGTCTTGTCGGACTCAGCCCGGCGCGCGGTTACCGTGATGCACCCGCGAGCTATTGGTCTGCCATTTTCAGCCAGTACGTCATCCCCATCTCGCGGTACATCGTCGTCGCGGTGGCGAGGTGCTCCCGTGCCTGCTCCAGCTTGCCCGCGCGCCGGTAGAGCTTGCCGAGGCCGAGGTGGCAGTGCGCGATGAGGGTCGCATGCCGCGCGGGTTCGGCCAGCGCCAGCGCCTTCCGGTAGTGGGCCTCGCCGCTCGCGGCATCGAATCGGTCGGGATGGGTCGCGATCTCGCCGAGCAGATGCACGCATGGGCGGCGACACCATGGCTGAGACGGAGAGATGTGTCACCGCACGGTCGCCCAGACTCTGCGCCTCATCGAGCCGGCCGAGCAGCAGTGCGGCACGACCCAGCGAGTGGTAAGCCGGCTGGGAATGGCTCCTCGCACCGCTTGTCGCTCGAGGAGCTGCTCGCCCTCCCGGAGCCGGGCCAGCGCCTCGCTCGCCTCGCCGAGCTGCGCGAGGACCCAGGCCGAGGCGGCGACCATGCCGGGAAGGACGACGGCGACGTTCCCCGTCCGGTACGCACGCGATCCTGAGCTCGAATCAGTGAGCGCGCCTGTCGCCCAGTCACCCCTGCGAAGGTGAAGCGTAGCCCGCAGCGTTGTGGGCCTCAGCCGACGGTGAACGCATGCTGCGTCGGCTCGGCGAGCCGGATCGCCTCGGCCTCGTGCGCGGCCGCCTCGGCGAATCTGCCGAGCTCGGCGAGGCTCGTGGACCAGCCAGAGGCGATCACCAGACCGATATGGGTATGCGGCGTTTCCGAAAGGCTCGTAGACCCAGTCGGCGGGCAGCACCGCGAGGTTGTCGGTGGCCAGCTCGACCACCCGCTCGTACTCGCCCCGGAACTGATGCGCCTGCGCGAGATAGGTCGTGGTCAGGATGCGGAGTCTCAAGTCGCCGAGGCGCCCGGCGATCTCCAGCGCGCGGGCGCCGGTCACGAGCGCCTCGTCCAGCTCGCCGAGCAGCGAGTGGGTGTTCGTCAGGACAACGCAGACCCGGCCTCGCCGGCGGTCGTCGTTCAACCGCTCGGCGAGGGCTTCGGCCTCGCGCAGGCGCTCCAGCGTCCGCCGGGCTTCACCGAGCTGGACCAGCACCGGCCGCAGCTCGAGGCGGATCTCGAAGCCCTGCTCCAGCGTGGACGGGCTCTCCGGCAGCGCCGCGAGGACGCCCAGCGCCTGCTCGAACCAGACCCGGGCGTCCGGGAGCGCCGACCGCGCGCGTCGCCTTGAGGCCGGCCTGCCGGAGATAGTGCACCGCCTTCTCCCGCAGCTCGCCCCGGACGGCGTGATGGGCGAGCCGCTCGATCTGCTCGCCGAGGCGATCGCGGTGGAGCGTCTCGATCGCGTCGACGATCCGCGCGTGAAGCTCCCGGCGCCGCTCCTGCAGCAGGCCGCCGTACGTGACCTCGTGGGTGAGCGCGTGCTTGAAGGCGTACTCGAGATCCGGATAGCAGTCCGGTCTCGTTGAGGAACTCGGCGGCCTGCAGGTGGTCGAGCCCGCGCGGAGCGCCTCGTCCGGCAGCTCGGCGATCGCCTGGAGCAAGGCGAACGGCACGTCCTTGCCGACGACCGAGGCGACCTGCAGAAGGCGTTTGTCCTCCGGGGAGAGTCGGTCGATGCGCGCCGCCAGCATCGCCTGGACCGTGGGCGGGATCTGGATCGCCTGGACGTCGTGCGTCGGGCGGTACCGGCCTCGCTCTCCCACCAGCACCTTCGTCTCCACCAGCGTCCGCACGGTCTCCTCGAGGAAGAACGGGTTCCCGCGCTCGACCAGAAGCTGCTTGAGCGGAGCGAGCCCGGATCGTCGACCGAGAAGCGCATCAAGCAGCTCTCCGGCGCTCTCGGCGGAGAGCGCCTCCAGCCGGATCTGAGCGTAGTACGTCTTGCTGCCCCACGTGTGCTGGTACTCGGGACGGTAGTTCACGAGCAGCAACAGGCGCGCCGAGCCCAAGGCGTCGACGAGGCCGTCGAGCAGCGCCTGCGTCTCGCCGTCGATCCAGTGCAGATCCTCGAACACGAGCACCAGCGGTTGCACCTGACTCTCACGGATCAGGAGGCGCTTCAGGGCGTCCAGGGTGCGCCGCCGCCGACCCGCCGGGTCGAGCGCCTGCCACGCCGGGTCGTCCACCGGGAGATCGAGCAGGGTCAGGAACGCTGGCACGGCGAACTCGAACGCCGGGTCGAGTGCGAGGAGCTTGCCCGTAACCTTCTCGCGGATGGCGCGCTGGTCGTCGCGGTCGGCAATCCCGCAGTAAGCCTTGAGCAGGTCGATCGCGGGGAGATAGGCTGTGGTCTTGCCGTAGGGAACGGCGTCCGCCCGAAGCACGAGCCACCCGTCGACGTGAGAGGAGTGCGTAAACTCCCAGATGAGACGCGACTTGCCCACCCCGGGCTCCCCGACGATGCCCACGAGCTGGCCGTGCCCACTCCCCGCCGCGGCCAAGCGACCCCGCAAGACCTCGATCTCGTCGTGACGCCCCACGAACTGCGTCATCGCGCCCCAGAGCCCCAAATCCCTGCGTTCTTGTCCCGTGAGGCGATAGGGCCGATCGCCGCTCCCTGCCCCGACGTCCATGGGGACGAGCTCGAACCGGCGCTCCAAGAATGGGGCGGCGGCCGCGCTCACCACCGTCATGTCCGGCTCGACGGTCTGTGAGGAGCTGGCCGAGGACCGACCAGTGCGCTCGCTTCGCATCCGCATCGATGTCGACCCTGGTCTCCGAGCGTCTGACAAGCAGGTGAGCCACATCGATGCCGATCTTGAATCCCAGCGCTCGGCTCGTGCTCTCACCGGCGCGCGCGGCACCCTTGTGGATGACGATTGCGGCATGGGCGGCCCGCCGCGGCGCACTGTCGACCGGATCGACCCCGAACGAGGCCAGGATCGCCGGTCGGCGTCACCTCCTCGATGCGTCCGCCAAACGTCTGGAGCTTGTCGATCACGATTTCGAGCGCTCGGCTCGTCTGCGACCAGGCATCGACGCCTTCCGGCGCGTCGAGGGCGGCGCGGAGCAACGTGATCCCACGATGTTCCCAGTGCACGTGGGTGCCCGCTGGAACCGGTGTCGAGATGGTCTCGGGACGGCTGGTCCGGCGGGGAGGAGTCTGAGAGGGCGATGGCCGCGCACGCCATACTTCTCGAGGCGGGCGTAGAGCGTATTGCGCGCGATGCCCAGCCGCGCCGCCGTGTGCGAGATGTTCCACTCGCCTTGCTCCAGAGCAGCCACGAGATGTTGGCGCATCGCCTCCTGCGGCGTGACGGCGCCGGCGGTCGCTGTCGTAGCGGAGGCCGCCGGGGGCGGGGTCTCCACCTGCAGAGGGTCCAGCATCGCGCCGGTGATCACGGGAGACTCGGCGAACAGCGCCGCTCGTTCGATCACGTTGGCGAGCTCACGAATATTCCCGGGCCAGGCATAGGCGCGCAGGCGCGCCTGCGCCTGCCGCGTCCAGGCGCTTCGGCGGCAGGCCATAGTCGGCGCAGGCGCGTGCGAGGAAGCGCTCGGCGAGGAGGAGCACATCGCGGTCCCGATCTCGCAGCGGGGGCAGCTTGAGCGTGATCACCGCCAGCCGGTGGTAGAGATCTTCCGGAAGCGCCGCTCCCGGAGAGCTGTCTGGAGGTCGATGTTCGTGGCGCTAATGAAGCAGACGTCAACCGACTCGGGCCGAGTACTGCCGAGGCGCCGCACAACCCGCTCCTCTATGGCGGTGAGGAGCTTGGCTTGGACGGATTCGGGCAGCAGCCCGACCTCGTCCAGGAAGAGCGTGCCCCGTGTGCGGCCTGAAAGAGGCCCGGCTTGGCCCGGTGGGCGTCCGTGAAGGCGCCCCGCTCGAAGCCGAACAGTTCGGCTTCCAGGAGCGTCTCTGGGATCGCCGGACAATTGATGCCCACAAAGGGGCCGCCCCTGCGGGGACCCAATCGATGGACCAGCCGGGCTACGAGCCCCTTGCCAGTGCCGGTTTCGCCCTCGATGAGCATCGCCGGGAGGCGCCGGCCGGCCGGCTGCCGCTCCAGCAGTTGGCGGAGTTTGTCGCGGACCATGTTGATGGCCGGGCTCTCACCTAGGAGTTGAGCCAATTCGTCCATAGATGGGAGATCTAGTCTATGCGTTTGCTCAAATCACTGTTCAGATTTCCGAACACTCTGAGCAGTGACCAACCTGGCGGACTCTCGTCGCGAGCCCTCACGGTGGGCCGGTCGCGGCCGTAAACCCTCGTAAGACTTGGAAACGCCGGTCCGTGCCCGCCCGCCCGTTGGCTGGCACGCCTTTCGCTCTCACGGAGATGGCCATGACGACTCGCGTGGCACCCGACCTGAGCTGGGGCTATCGCACTCCGCAGGATGAGTGGCAAGGAGCGCCGTGGCGGCGGTGTCGTTGGAAGACGTGATCGCAGCTATCAAACTCCGGAGGCACCGGGTCGCACAGACCCTACGCTTCACCGGAATGACTGCCGTTGAGGTGTTGGGAAGCGTGGATGAGCTGACCGACGGGACGGTTCGCTCGATCGACGCCGCCACGGTGGCGGAATTCGGTCCATATCGAGCATCCCGGATTAGGAGGGGAATGTCATGAAGCGCCCTATGACCACCAACCAAGCCGTGATCGACCAAAGCAAGCCCGGCAGCGGACAAGAACCAACCAACATGCAAAGAAGAACTGTGATCGGCGGGGCGCTGGTCGCTCTGCTTTCATTCCCTGGGCGGGTGATGGCCCAAGGAAAGGCCGTGCCCAACGATCCTTTCGTCCTCCTGCTGAAGGGACTCTATCAGCCCGTGGTTCACGGGCCCAACCTCGGCCTGTCCATGGTGGACCTGAATGATGGTTCGTACTCGACAACGAAGATCTACCCGGTTAGCGGAATTCCGGGTAACAAGAACGAGAACAAGGCTGTCGGCAACTTCTACGTGCAGTTCACCGGGGATTTGTGTGCCTACCACATCCCCGGAGGCTCGTTTGCGATGCGCTTCACAGATAGCGACGTCATTTTTGTTCCCGACGGGTCCGGTGGGCAGTACTTGGAAGGAACCTTCGAACTAACGATACTGGAGGCGACCGGGATTTATCGATCTTTTGCAGGTGGTCATAACCACATGGTGGATAAACTGCATTTTCTAGCTCCTGGGGACGGCTCTGGCGGCGTCGATGAATACTGCTTCTGCTTTATCAGCCGTTCATAAACGACCAGTTATCGTCACGCCGATTCGGTCTTAAAGCCGAAGCCGCCCTGCAGGTTCTGGATCAGTTCCAGAACCTGCAGGGCGGCTTCGACTACCATCAAAAATGGTCCGAGACGGACCAGGGTCACCGCTCGCGTCGCTCGTGGTACCCCGGCTGCTCAACCGGCGCGTTGGCTGTGCCTGCGGCTCCAGCGTCCGATAATGACCGATTACGTCACGGTGACGGGACCCAAGAAAGCGGCCACCACCGCCGGAGGGCGTTCATGTTGACTATCCTCTCCTCTCCCTCCGCCGAAGCGCGTTGAACAGCTCGGTGACGGTAGCCCACACGGGATCGATCCGGGTCATGTCATGGCTCCCCTGCGCGGATGAAGTGAAGACCTGTTCGGGCCGGGGCCGCTCCATCGGGATACTGGGCTTGCCCTGGCCTACCGCTGCGGAACCAGCCGGATTTCGACTCTGCACCCTACTGCCTTGGCGTATTTCTTCAGAGAGGTGAGCGAAGGCGCATGCTTGCCAGCTGATTCGAGGCGTGAAATCGTGCTCTTCGAAGTACCCATGCGGGAAGCCACTGCTTCCTGCGTGAGACCAGCACGAGCGCGTGCGGCGAGCAATTCGTTCGCGACAGCATACTCAACTGCTAGCGCTTGATATGCGGCCTGGAAACCCTGGCGCCGGCGCGCCTTCTTGAGAAACGCATCGTGATCGTGTCGAATGGGTTTGTACTTGATCTCAGCCATGGAGTCTTTCTGGACGGTGCCCGAGGGCCGCCCGATTGGACACGCGGGCGCTCGACCTGAAGGGAGTTGGCCCGGCGCGCCATCCCCATGTCCGAGGAGATCGACCTCGCTCCTATGCTCCCTTCAACGTCTCGGGCCAGATTCGAATGCCCGCCTTTTTCCCGGCGTCCCAGAGCTGGCGGTCGAAAGTCGCGAGCGTGATTTCTGCGCCGACCGCCTCCTGCCATGTCAAGGCCGACGCGAGTTGAACAGCGTCATAGCCGCGCAGGGCGAAGTCCCAGGCAAGGGCCTCCGCGCGTGACATGAGCGCCTCCGTCACGGGCACCTTGGCGATGTCTGGCCATTGACTCGCGAAGGCGCGCTGCGCTCGCCGCCCATTGTCCGGTTCGACGATCCCAAGCCGGACAGCTTTTGCCAGTGCGGCTGCAACCTCGGCACGACTGACCAGTGACGTCGCAACGACATCCGCCTTGACAGACAGTTCGCCTGTTTCTCGCGAGCCGCGCTCTGTCACGTAGCGCTTGACCAGTGCGCTCGCGTCCAGGTACACAATCACCCGCGATTCTCGCTGATCAGATCCGCCACCGTCCTCCGGCCGCTGCGTGCCCGTGCGACAGGCTTCGTTGGCTTCAGTCGCCGGCCACTCCACACAATGCGACCTGCGTTGGCCAGGACCTCAAGTCGCTCACCCAATGAGCTTGCGTCCGCGATCATCCGCGCGACAGGGCGGCCGTGCTCCGTCACCACGATCGTCCCACCGCTCTTGACCTCGCGTACGCACTCGCTCAGCTTGGACTTCAGCTCACGTATTCCGATGCGGCGTTCGGCCATGCGTTACCCCCGTGAAGTAATGAGACTACATTTTATCACATGCAACCATATCAGCCCATCGCGCGCGGTACCCGTACCCCGAATCCGCGGCAGGGTTTTGGCTCTGGCTGCCCCGGGGCACCAAAATGACCGTGGCAGGCTCCGGGCACCAACGGTGATGGTGTGGCTACGGCTCCTGGGGCGGCCAGCGTCCGAGTCCGGCAGGTTACTTACGTCACGTGGCGACCACGGTCGGTCGTATCAGGATGTCGCTCAGCGCTACCAACCGTGCTTCAGCCGATGCCCTGATCTCGGGACTCGTGCCTTCGAGGAATACCACGAGACGCAGGGCCAGATCACGGGAATCGCCATCGCCGGGGCGCTGACGGTGGCGCAGACGAAGACCGGGACGGCGGTGGTACCGTTCGCGCTGGACTACGGAGTGGACGGCCAAGCCGACAAGCTGAGGCAGACCATCAAGGCGACGTACGCGGCGCCGGGTTCAACGCCAACGTTGAGTCTCCGATCTGGTATGCTCCCGGCTCAGAAAGGAGAAGCGAAATGCGGCGAACCATCCTGGCAATCGTGGTGGCCCCTCGCGCTGTGGCCGATCCACGCCTCGGCTGTGGACCTCATCGTCTTCGGCCTCAAGACCACGAGCGATCTGCTCGCCGTCTGCACGACGCCTGAGAGCGATGCCGTCCACAAGGAGGCCATTCACTATTGCTTCGGCTACCTCGAGGGTGCCGTCGGATACCACAACGCCCTGAGCACACACAAGGACATGAAGCGGCTGACCTGCTATCCGGAGAAGACCACGCGGGAGGACGGTGTCAGGGCGTTCATCAGGTGGGCGCAGGCGCACCAGAACGACACGAAACTCATGAGTGAGGCTCCCGTCATCGGGCTGATGCGCTCTCTGAGCGCGACGAACCGGATCCCAAAGGGGGACCGAGAATGCGCTTCCTCTCCTGGATCACGTCGCTCTCGGCGCTCGTGACGCTCGCTGGCTGCGCCAGCCTGGCCGTCCAGCCGTGCGACACAATCGCGGACCGCGACGGCAAGTACTTCGGGCGTTTCTTCCTGGGTGTGGCCACCCTCGGCCTCTCCGAGGTGACCATCCAGCAGGAGGAGATACGCCAGGCCTATCAAGGCTCTCCGGGCTGCCCACCTCCGCCGGGGGTGCAGGTCGTATCAGCCTCGATACCCGATCCTGCGGGCGGGCAATCCGTAGCTGTGGGCACTCTCGTCAACGGGGCGCCGTGGACGATCGTGATCTACCTGAACCAGGATCCCTGACGCGCCGGGTGCGCCACCGCTCACCTTCCTCGCGCCGGCCTCCAGCTTCCGGATTGCCTTCCGGCCTGGGCAACACCTTTTGGTGGCGCGTCCGACGGGTGCGGCGCCGGGCTCATTGCCCAAGGTGACCTGGAGGCGACAGATCGAGATCGATCCGCGAGTGCGAGGGTTCAAGCTCCACTTCAACGAGGCGGATTTCAGGTGACGTAGACGAACACGTATCGAACCAGTCACGCGCTCCTGATGGCTCTGATCCTGTGGGCACCGTCGGCAGCGGCGCAGATGGCCATCGAGAACGCGTAGTCAACGCACGAGGAGGCAACGCATGCGACAAGGCTGTGCCAGGGGGTGTCGCGTGCGTCCCTGGATCGGATTGCTCCTCACGCTGCTCATGATGCCGCCGTTGGCGGCCGCGGAAGAGGCGCCTTTCGCCGTCGCGGTTGCGGGCGCCAAGGACGCAGGGCACTGGCCGTTCGCGCTGGTGGCGCCGTTGGAAGAGGCGCCTTTCGCCGTCGCGGTTGCGGGCGGCAAGGACGCAGGGCACTGGCCGTTCGCGCTGGTGGCGCCGTTGGAAGAGGCGCCTTTCGCTGTCGCAGGTGCCGCTGGCCAGGACGCAGGGCAGTGGCCATATTCGCTGGCGGCGCCGCGGTTGGCTGCCGGAGGAGAGGCGCGTGCCGCTGTCGGTGGTGCCTGGCAGCGGCCGTACGCACAGACGGGGTCGTCGGAGCCTTCGGAAGAGGCGCCTATCCCCTTCGAAGATGCCGAACCCAGCCCGGGCGCGTCGCTGGCCGTACGCCCTTCCATTCCTGGCGGACCAGGTCATCAAGCAAGGCTACACATTGCCCCTGCCCCGCGGTGTGTCCATCGTCTACACCTATGTCCAGCGGGACATCAAGATAAGCAGTGTGAGCCTCGGCGTCAACGGCGCGCCACTGCGGGACGTGAGCAACTTCGTGAACCTCGGGTCGACGAGCCACGTGAGCGTGGCAGTGGCCCGGTTCGATGCGTGGCTGCTGCCCTTTCTCAATGCGTACGCGATTGCCGGCTACGTGTCCAACAACACCACCACGCGGGGCATCGTGACGATTCCCCGCTGACGGCGAGGGGCGATCCCAGGACATTCAAGCTTACCAAGACGACCGAGCTGGGAGGTTTTGTTGGTGGGGTCGGCCTCACTGCGGCGGCTGGTTGGCGAGACTTTTTCATCCTCGCCGATTTCAACTTCAGCCAGACCGACATCGGCTTCGACAACCCGTTCCGCGCCCTGATAGGCACGGTCCGTAGTGGCTGGAACGGCAAGGTCCTGGACATCCCCCTCCGTCTGTGGGTGGGGGATCGTACTGGGGAACCAAGGGCACTGCGAAGGCGACTGTGGAGGTGCCGGATGTGGGCTCGGTCACGTTCTCGGCCGTTCAGGGGCCGCTCCATCCATTGAACGCCCTCGTCGGCGGAAACGTCACGCTGTTCCGGCGCTGGGAGGCGTTCTTCGAGTACGGCTTCAACTTCAACGATATCCAGATCGTCGCCGCCGGATTGTCGTTTCGTTTCTGAGCCACGCAAATCGTCGCGCACCCGAGTCAGCAACTTCTCAGGGAGCATCGAACGTTCGGGGGCTTTGCGGAGTGCGATGAAGTGATCCGGGCCAACCTGGAGGAGTGGAACGCCGGCTCCCTGCTGCTCGTTACGACATGCACAGTGGCCAGCCTACGCCGCCGCGGTTCGCAGCCGGCTCATCCCTGGCGTCTGGTAGCGTCTCGCGTCGGCGTCCCGCGGGGCCGCGACGAAGACCGGCACGCCCCCAATGCGCACCGGCTGACTTCCGTCACTCGCCGTTCGTCGGCGCGGCCCTCTGTTCGTTGCCCGGCCATGCGCAGACAACGAACGACGACCGGAGCGCCCCGAGGCGCAGGCCCCCGTCGTCAACGACGACCATCTCGATGATGGCAGGAGGATCTGTCTTCTTCCACGTCAGGTCGGAGACGACGCTGATCGAATACACGACACCGCCGTCGGCGCTGCTCACCCGCGCGTGATAGGCCCAGAACGAGCGTTGCTCGCGCTCGAACGCCTGGTAGTTGCAGCGCGTCTCGATTACTCGCCACGCGAACGCCTGCACCGACCGCGGCACCGGGGTATCGCGGGCGAACAGGATCCTGGAGCCGACGGGGGCGTGCCCGAAGCCGGCCAACGCGCACAGGATCGCCGAGAGCCCCGCAATGCGTCGCACGGCGCCGTCGAACGGCGCCACGCCGACGGCCCGAGCGGTCGCCGCCATCAGCGCGGCCGGCCACTTGCGTCATCGCGCCAATCGGCCATCCCGCTGTCCCAGATGCCAGGATGCTCGTGGCGGCGATGTGGACGCCGCCAATCAGCCGTCTCGGACATCGCACCTCCTGCGTCCCCATTACGCCGGTGTACCTCGATGTTCATTCGCCATCGCGATGCCTCACACTGGTCGGCGGACGCAGAGTGTACCGCCCGCTGGTTTCTCAGGGCACTCGATAGAACGCTTCGTTTGAGGAATCATGCCTTGATAGGGCCGCCCTCTCGTCGAGGATGCATGCGTCCGTCGCGATGCGGCGTCGGCATCGATCGGGCCACGCTCCATCGAGGCGTGCTCCGGCGCCGCAGATGCGCACCGTCCTCTGATCCGATGAGGATTCCGGCCGGGATCACGCAGCGCTGTAGCCATTGCCGCTCCCGTTGCGTCCAGCGTTCGAGTGTGGCAACTTAATGCCGGCTATCCCCTGATGGTGCGCCACACCGTGGGCGACCACGCGCTCACGATCCGGTCGTTCGCGCGCATCGGCCACCACGTGATGCCGCGGGTCCGCGATCTCTGACCACCGTGAGGGCCTCTGGCCTGGACGAGTCACGAGGATGAACGAGAAGAACCACCGAACCCGAGGCAGCAAGAAAGGAGATCCCATGCCAGCCTTCCTCCACTCACTCGCGATCGCGACAGCGCTGGCCACCGCCGTGACCTTCGCACTGCCGCAGCATGCCGTGGCCGCCAGCGCGGCCGAGCTCACGCGCGAATCGCAGACCGCGCTCAACAAGCTCTATGCACAGAATCCCGGAGCCAAAAACTCGGAACGAAGGCGGTTGGCATCCTCGTGTTCCCCGGGATCATCAAGGCCGGGCTCGGCGTCGGCGGGCAGTTCGGCGAGGGCGTCCTGTTCAGGGGCGGCAAGGCGACGGCCTACTACAACACCGCGGGAGGGTCGTTCGGGTTGCAAGCCGGCGGACAGAAGTACGGCTACGCGCTGTTCTTTCTGAGCGAGGACACGCTGCAGTACCTCGGCAAATCCGAGGGATTCGAGGTCGGGGTGGGGCCGTCGGTCGTGGTCGCCGACGAGGGATTCGGCAAGTCGGCGACCACCACGACGGTGCAAAGCAACATCTACGCGTTCATCTTCGACCAGAAGGGCGCGATGGCCGCGCTCGGCATCCAGGGCAACAAGATCACGAAGATCCAGAAGTGAGGGCGGCGCGCTCTCGCCATTGATCTTCGTCGTCGGCATGACGCTCGCCGCACAGGGCCGGTTCACCGTCACATCGCCGCACGGCATCGCGTTTTCGGAATTCAAAGGCTCCGACGCGTGGCGGGTGATTGCGCTGAGCGAGACCGATGAGGGATGCCTGGAGGGCCGGTGCGTGAAGGCGATCCTGGGGAATGCTGTGCGCTTGATCCGGGGCTGCGCTGGCGCCGTGCCCGGTTCGTAATCAGTGGTCGCTGGGTTCAATTCGCGTGAGCTTGCATCATCGGACGGGGCCCGGGCGAGTAAGGTTCGGACTGGACGCGTACCCGGGCACAGGGCGAGCGAGGACGGCGGGCGTTGGGCCCATTCAGAGCCGAGCCCTGGCCCCGCGGGTCAGCCAGGCGGGCCGACCCGTCCCTATTTCGTCTTGCTGAGGTCGAAGTTGAATGGACCTGACATGTTCGGCATAACCATTGCCGACCAACCCCCAGCTCCTATCCCGGTCCATCACGACGGCCGATCCCGAGCGCTGAACGGCGGCGAGTCCACCGGTGCCGCCCGTAGACACAAACTGGACGTGGCCGTTGACGATCTCCAACTTCCCTGCAGACAAGAAGGCGCCCGACGAGGTCGTGTAGGTGCCGTCAGGCTTGACCATCAGGGTCATGGACTGATTTGATCCAGACACGGGTGACACAGTATCCCTGCCATGTCCCAGCGAGTGAAGCCGCATCAGCGGGCGTCAATTGCTTGACCGTACCAGCCGGACCACGGTCGATGCGCAGCCGGCGATTACCCCTGCCACCAGAACTGCCATCACTATGCCATGGGTCTTTCTCAGCTTCGCCATCTCAGTCCTCCGTGGGTGGTGGTGGGGATTCCGAGCGGGCCGGCCCGCCGTCCCGCACAATGGCGTGCCGCCGACAATGTGGCGGATGGTACCATCAGCGCTCCTTGAGGGCAATGCAAAATCGCCGGATTGCATACTGCTCGTCGGGACCGGGCAGACCACCGGGGTGGTCGCCACGGCCGCCCATGTCCACCAGGGCGCGGTGGACCAGAATGGCCCGGTGATTGTGACCTTGGTCAATGACCGGACTGATGTCTGGACGTCAACGGTGGGCCCACGCTGACCGGCTGCACAGTTCAAGGCTACCTGATGCCAGTTCTACGTGAACGTCATCCGACAGCCATCGGACGGAGACGCCACTCGGCGTAGCACGGGGTCGCGGTCCACGACGTGACTGGTCCGCTTCAGACCGGCTGCGCCTGCCGTGTCCGCCCACCGCGACGATGCGCCGTCAGAGCCCGAGATAGGCCTGCTGGATCGCCTTGTCTTGTCGGAGCTCCGCCGGCGTCCCCGAGCGGACGACGCGGCCGTTCTCCAGCACGTGGACTCGATCCGCCAGTCGGAGGCTGTGATGCACGTTCTGCTCGACCAGCAGCACCGACTGCCCGCCGCGGGTGATGGTGCGGAGGGTCGCGAACAGCTCCTTGGTCAGGCGCGGGCTGAGACCGAGCGAGGGCTCGTCGAGGAGCAGCAGCTTCGGATTTCCCATCAGGGCCCGCGCGATCGCCAGCATCTGCTGCTCGCCGCCGCTCAGGGTGTCGGCCCGCTGGTTCCGCCGCTCGGCCAGCACGGGAAACAGCGCGAGCTGCCGCTCCATCGTCTCGCGCGGCGCCGGCCGCCGAGCGCCGGGCGTAGGCGCCCAGCGCGAGATTCTCGGCCACGGTCATCTCGCCGAACAGGCGGCGGCCCTCGGGGACCAGCGCGACGCCCGACTCGACGATCCGGTGCGTGGGCTCGCTCTCGATCGGGCGCCCCTCGAACAGGATCCGGCCGCCGGGTCGAGGTCGGACGAGGCCGACGATCGCGTTGAGCATCGTCGTCTTGCCGGCGCCGTTCGTGCCCAGGATGGCGGTCGTCTCGCCGGCCGTCACGCTGAGCGACACCTCGTGGAGCGCCTCGTGCTTGCCGTAGGCGACGCTGACGCCTTCAAGACGCAGCATCGTCGTCTCCCAGATAGGCCAGCACAACCAGGCGATCGCCCAGGACGGCGTCCGGCGAGCCCTCGGCGATCCGCTCGCCGGCATTCATCACGAGGACGTGGTCGCACAGGGCGCGAATGGCCTGCATGACGTGCTCGACCATGAGGATCGTGATGCCCTCGCGGCGGATCTGGTGGATCAGCGCGATGCCGACCTGCAGCTCGGTGGGATTGAGACCGGCGAGCCATTCGTCGAGCAGGAGCAGCCGGGGCGGGTGGCGAGCGCGCGCGCGAGCTCGACGCGCTTCTGGTCGATGTAGGTGAGCTGCGCGCCGACGAGGTCCTCGCGGCCGGTCAGCCCGACCCGCGCCAGGAGCACGTCGGCGTCGCGGGCGGCCTGGGCGGGAGAGGTCGGCTCGCTGCCGAAGGTCCGGCCCAGCATGACGTTCTCGCGCGCGGTCATGCCGGCCAGGACGCGCACGAGCTGGAAGGTCCGGGCCACCCCGCGCGACACACCCGGAACGGCGGCGAATGGAGGAGCTCGCGGCCGTCCAGCCGGACCGACCCGGCCTCGGCGGCGATCTCGCCGGTGATGAGATTGAGCACCGTGGTCTTGCCCGAGCCATTGGGCCCGATGAGGCCCACGATGGCGCCGGCCGGCACGTCGAACGCCAGGTCACGGACGGCGACCAGGCCGCCGAACGCCTTGCGCAGACCGCGGACCCGCAGCAGGACGCCGGCGCCGTCGACCGTCACGCCGCGGTCCGCCCGACCCGACCGGCTCGCGGACACGCTCGAGCCAGCGGGCCACGCCGCCGGGGAGATAGAAGACGATGACCACGAAGCAGAGGCCGAGCGCGATGCCGAAGTGGTGGGGAAACGTGCCCGCCAGGAACTCGGAGAGGAGGACGAGCGGAATCACCCCCAGCAGCGGGCCCCAGGCGCGTCCCGCCCCCGAGCAGGGACATGATGAGCACCTGGAAGGACCACGCGGAGTTGAAGGCGATGTTCGGATCGATGTAGGAGTAGCGCAGCGACAGGACCGCGCCCGTCAGCGCGATGACCGAGGCGGTGAGCGCGAAGACCAGCACCTTCACGAGCGTGGTGTTGACGCCGGTGTGCCGGGCCACGGTCTCGTCCTCGCCGATGGCGCGCAGCGCGAAGCCCAGCCGCGTGCGCCCGGCCAGCCAGCTTCCGGCAACGGTGAGCACGGCCACGGCCAGCAGAACCTCGTAGAGGAACACGTTCGAGACGTCGGCGAAGACGAGCCGCATCAGGTTCTTGTTGCGGTTCACCTCGTACCAGGTGACGAGCTGCTTGATCAGCTCGGCCAGGCCGAAGGTGAAGATGACGAAGTAGACGCCCCGCAGCCGCAGCGTGGAGAGGCCGACGACGAGCGCCACCAGGAAGCCCGCGAGGGCGGCCAGCGCCAGGCCGAGCGCCAGCGGCACGCGATCGATCGACAGCGTGACCGCGTACACGCCGATCCCCACGAACGCCGAGGTCGCCAGCGAGATGTACCGCGTCGCGCCCGAGAAGAACGACCAGGCGGTGGCCATGGCGACGTAGGCGAAGATGCTGATGAGCAGCGAGATCCGGTAGTCGGAGACGAACCGCGGCAATATCGCCAGCACGACGACGGCGAGGCGCGACCGCGGCCATCCACCCGCGCGGCCGCCGCGGCTCACCCACGGCTGAACAGGCCCGTCGGCCGCACCAGCAGGACGATCAGGAAGAGCGCGAAGTTGATGGCCAGCGTCAGCCCGGGGTCCGTCAGGTAGCCGCCCAGCGACTCCGCCAGGCCCAGCAGCAGGCCGGCGGCCAGGCAGCCCATCATGCGGCCGACGCCGCCCATGATGATGACGATCAGCGCCTTCAGCGTGTAGACGACCCCGATCGACGCGCTGAACGAGATGAACGTGCTGACCAGCGTGCCGGAGATCGCGGCCAGGGCGCCGCCGGCGGCGAAGGCGAGCGCGGACAGCTTCAGCACGTCGATGCCGACCAGGCGCGCGGCGACGGGATCGATGGCCATCGCGCGCAGGGCGGCGCCGGTGCGCGTCAGCCCGAGGATCACGAACAGGACGGCGGCCAGCACGCAGGCGGCGAGGAACGCCAGGAGCCGATTGAGGGCGACCTCGGCGCCCAGGATCTTCACCGGGACGGCGAGGTAGCTGTAGCCGCGATACTCGCCGCCCCAGTTCACGATCGCCAGCCCCTGAAACACGAACAGCAGGCCGAAGGTGACGAGGATGACGTCGGCGTCCAGCGCGTCCTGGTCCGGCGCCCGGCGGATCAGGCGCAGCAGCAGGAACCGGTAGATGAGCCAGTTCGCCACGAACGAGACGGGGACGCTGGCGATCATGGCCAGCAGCGGATCCAGCTTCCAGAGCATGACGGTCCAGAAGGCGCCGAAGGCGCCGGCCATGAAGAACTCCCCGTAGGAGAGATTCATCATGCGGGCGACGCCGTACTGGAGGTTGAGGCCGAGCGCGACCAGGGCGTACATGCCGCCGAGGACGAGCGCGTTGAGGATGACTTCGAACAGGAACACGTGGGAGCGCTGTGCGCCGAGGCGGCCGGGTCGGGCGGAGGTCGCCCGGCCCGGCGCGCCTCAGCCCCTCACCACTTCGGCCGGGAACAGCAGGGCCTGCGCGTTGGGCTTCTGGGCGGGATAGACCCCGACGACCTCGCCGTTCTGCCACTGGCCGACCGTCCACGGATCGATGAGCAGCTGGTCCTTGAACTTGAGCGTCCCGAAGATCGTCGGGAACGTGCCGGTCGCGATCTCGTTGCGGATCTTCTTGCGATCGATCTCGCCGACGCGCTCGATCGACTGCTGCAGCACCTGCACGGTCGCGTACATGCCGACCGCCCCCGACTCGGTGTCGCGGTTGTACATCGCGCGGTGGCGCTGGCGGTACTCGGCGAGGCCGGCCGCCTTGTGATCGAGCCCGCCCCAGAGCAAGACGCCGTTCACCTTGTCGCCCAGCTTGGCCTTGAAGGCCGGGAACGGCGTGCCGACCGCCGAGTAGTAGATCGCCGGATTGAAGCCGAGGACCGACGACTGCTCGGCCAGCATGAAGGTGTCGGTGGGGTAGCTGAACGCGAAGAACCCGTCCGGCTGGGTCTGCATGGCCTCGCGGATCACCGGCGACAGGTCGGACACGCCCACCGGATAGCTCTTGCTGTACACCACCTCGATGCCGTTCTTCTTGCAGGCCTCGACGAACGAGCTGTGCAGCTCGACGCCGGTCTGCTCGGCCACGTGGACCGCCGCCACCCGCCCCTTGATCTTGCCCTGGCTCTTGAGCGTGGCCAGCATCGTGCCGAGCGGCGCCGCCGAGTCGTCGGGCTGGGCCAGCGGAAAGAAGGCGTACGGCCACCGCTTGGCCAGCTCGCGGATGCGCAGCGCCGTCGCCGTGAAGAAGATCACCGGGTACTCGTGCTTGTTGATGATGGGGGCGACCGCCAGGTTCATGTGCGTGCCCCACGGGGGCAGGATGAAGTCGACCTTGTCTTGAAGGATCAGGCGCTCGACCAGCTTGATCACCTCGTCCGGCTGGCTGCGGTCGTCGTACTCGATCAGCTCGACCGGGACCTTGCGCTCGTACTTCTTGAGGAGGATGCCGCCGGCGTCGTTCACGTCCTTGGCCCACAGCTTGTACTGCGACCAGCTCGTCGATTGCGCCCCCGGCGCGAACGGCCCCGAGAGGGAAATCGCGTAGCCGATCCGGATCGCGCTCGGGGCCGCCTGGCCGCGCGCCCGGCCCGGCAGGGCCGCCACGCCGATCGCCGCTCCGCCCGCCTTGAGGAATGTCCGTCGGTCCATGGTCATCGCCTCCTCCTCACCGTCGAGGGTGTGCTTCATCCGAGGAATTTCGCCACGGCCTCCACCGCTTCCGGCTTTTCGAGGTGCACGAGGTGTCCCGCGCCCTTGTAGGTCCGGATCTCGGCGTTGGGGACGAGCCTCCGCCACGTCTCCGCCTGCTGCACCGGAATGATCTTGTCGTCCTCGCCCCACAGGATCAGCGTCGGCACCGTGATGCGGTGCAGGTACCGCATGAACTTCGGATCGGCGGGATGCTCCCACAGCAGGCGCGTCACCGTCGTCGCCTCGCGGTAGCGCTCGCCGATGAAGTCGAGGTCCGGCACGGCGGGCAGGCGCGAGCGGAGCACCTCGAAGTTCGACACCAGCAGCCCGGGAGCTGCTCCCCGGCAGCGCCAGGATGTCGAGCGTCGGATGCTTGGGGTCGATGACGCCGGCGGGGGCGATGAGCGCGAGCTTGCGCACCCGATGGCGGTGCTCGGCCGTGAAGCGGGCGGCGATGTTGCCGCCCAGCGAGAGCCCGACGAGATGGAACGTGTCGAGCCGCAGCACGTCGAACAGCTCGAGATAGTGCATGACGTAGTCGTGCAGGTCCGTGAACGACGGATCGTCGCCCGACTCGCCGAACCCCGGGTGCTGGGGCACGATGACCCGGAAGCGATCGGCCCACGGCTCGGCGAAGTCGAAGCCGTCGATGGTGCCGGCGCCGTGGAAGAAGACCAGCGGCTCGCCGCGCCCGGCCGTGAAGACCGCCGTCTTCACCCCGTCCACGGTGTGAAACTCCCGCGTGAACACGCTCATAGTTTCCGTCCCCCTTCGACGTCAGCCGGCGGCGACCGCACCCGCCGTGGTGACGCCGGACCGCAGGCGCGGGATCACCTCTTCGGCGAAGAGCGTCAGGTTCTTGACCGTCTTCCAGTGCGGCATGTCGCCGAAGTGCATCACGGTGTTGATGTGGCTCGTGTCCATCCACTCCGACCACTCGCCGATCTGGCTGGCCACCTTCTCCGGCGTGCCGACCGCGATGAAGAACGCGGTGCTGATGGCCTTGAGGTCGAAGCCGCCGTGGAGCTTGTCGGCCATGGCCGCCCGCGTCTTGAGCTGCTCGACCGACAGGTAGCCGGGCGGCGCCAGGTACTGCGGAGTGGTGCGCAGGAGGTCCTCGAAGAAGAAGCGCAGATGCTCGGTGGCCTCCTGCTCGGCCTGCTCCTGGGTCTCCGCCACGTAGGCGAAGGTCAGCAGCGGAAGCTGGTCGGGCCGGATGGTGTGGCCGTAGTGGGCGGCCCGCTCGCGCAGGCTCTGGTTGAGCTCACGCGCGCGCGTCTGCGGCACGAACACCGACGCATAGCCGAAGCCCAGCTCGGCCGCGATCTCGATCGTCTCCGGGCTGCCCGTGCCCACGATGTAGCAGGGCGGGTGCGGCTTCTGGTACGGCCGCGGCCACGGATTGAGGAAGCGATACGTGTAGTGCGTGCCGTAGTGGGTGGTGGGGCCGTCCTCCTTCCAGGCCTGCAGGATGATCGCGAGCGATTCCCGGAACTTGTCGCGGGCCGTCGCGGGATTGACCGGGTGGGCCCAGTATTCCATCCCGGTCCCGAGCGGGAACGCCACTTCCAGCCGCCCGCCCGACATCACGTCGAGCATGGCGTACTCCTCGGCCAAGGCGGTTGGGGAGCATGAGATTGGGCGGCGTCCCCACACGCAGATCCGCGCGTTCGTGGTCTGCGGCACGAGGGCGGCCGCGATGAGGTTGGGGGCGGCCATCATGCTGTAGACCGTGTTGTGATGCTCGTTCACGACCACCGCGTCGTAGCCGAGCTGGTCGGCCAGCACCAGCTCCTTGAGATAGCGCTGGTAGAGCTGGTTGCCCTTCTTCGGGTCGTAGTACTTGTTCGGGAAATTCACCCAGCCCGACGGGTAGTCCCTGTAGTTGGGGGCAGGTGGACGTACGGCATGAAGTGCATGGCATTGAAGCGAAGCGCGGTGCTCATGGCATTCCCCTGATCGGCGTTGCGTGCGCCGGGATCGCGGGTCGGAATCGTTCAAATTTGAACGGTTTGTAATCCGCGGCCGGTGCGCTTGTCAAGCCGCACCGCATCCGGGCGACTCAGTTCCCGATGCCCCCGTCGACCATCAGCGTGGTGGAAGTGACGAAGCTGCTCAGGTCCGACGCCAGATAGAGGGGAGCGCGTCAGCTGTCCGGCGCTGCGAATCAATGCGGGCGAGGACCGTGTCGGAGTAACCGCCGTTCGAGCGCCGGCTTTGCCGGCGCAATCCGCTGTTCGGGGGAGGCATCGGAAGGGGCGGAGCCCCCTCCGAGTTTCAGGCGCGCTCGCCGGAGGACGCGCCCGGGGAGCGCGCCCGTGTGATCGCCGCCGTCGACCACGACCTGGCCGTTGACGACGACGGTGGAGACGCCGACCGCGTACCGGTGCGGGTCCGGGTACGTCGAGCGGTCGGCGATCAGCACAGGGTCGAACACGGCCACGTCCGCCCACGCGCCGGCCCGCAGCAGGCCGCGATCCGGGAGACCGAGCGCCCGGGCGGCGACGCCCGTCATCTTGGCGATCGCCTGCTCGAGCGTCAGCAGCCGGAGGTCGCGGACGCAGGGGCCCAGGATGCGCGCATGGGTGCCGTAGTAGCGCGGATGGGGCTTGCCCTGGCCGGTGACGCCGGAGGTCGCCAGCGCGTTGCCGTCCGAGCCCACCGTCACCCACGGCGCGCCCGTGATCTCGTGCACGTCGGCGTCCGCCATCGACGTGATCAGGATGCGCGTCTCTCCGCGGTCGGCCACGAGGTAGTCGGCGACGGCGTCGATGGCGTCGACGCCGCGGCTGCGCGCGATGTCGCCGAGGGTGCGGCCGGCGTGGTCGGGCAGGTGCGGCGAGATGGCCACCCGCACGACGTCCCAGGACGGGATGCGCCCGAAGTTGGTGAGCCCGTTCCGCGCGATGTCGTCGCGGATGCGGGTGCGCACGTCGCGGCGGCCGAGTCGCTCGAGCATCGCCGGGATGCCGTTCTCCATCACCCAGCGGGGCAGCAGGTTGCGCAACGGGTTGGTGGCGGTGTCATAGGGATAGGCGTCGCAGTCGACATGGAGCCCGCGCTGGCGCGCGGCCGCGATCTCGCCGAGCAGCCGGCCGGCCCCGCCCCAGTTGTCGACGCCCGAGAGCTTCAGGTGCGCGATCTGGACGTGGACGCCGGTGGCCTCGGCGACGGCGATCGCCTCGCGCACGGCCTCGAAGCCCTGGTCGGCCTCGTCGCGCACGTGCGTGGAGTACGCGGCGTGGCGGCGCCGCAGCACGCGCGCGAGGGCGTGGATCTCGGCGGCGTCCGCGAAGTTGCCGGGCGCGGTGAAGAGGCCGGACGAGAGACCCCAGGCGCCGCCGGCGAGCGCCTCCTCGAGCAGGCGCTCCATCGCGGCCATCTCGTCCGGGGTGAGCGGGCGGTTCTCGAGACCCGCCGTCATCAGCCGGAGCGTGTTGTGGCCGACCTGGAGAATCACGTTCACCGAGGTGGGCGGAAAGCCGGCCGCGTAGTCGGCGAACGTCGTCTCCTGGAAGGGAAGCCAGGTCGCGCTCGAGGCGAGGTACTCGCGGAGCATCGCCGCCTTGCCGGGCAGCGCCGGCGCCACCGAGAAGCCGCAGTTGCCCGTGACCTCGAGCGTCACGCCCTGGCGGATCTTCGACTCGGCGCGCGGGTTGAGCGGCAGCGTGAAGTCGGAGTGCGTGTGGATGTCGATGAACCCCGGCGCCACGACCTGCCCACGCGCGTCGATCACGCGGTGGGCCGGGCGGGCCGAGCGCGGCTCGATGGCGGCGATACGGCCCTCGCGCACGGCGACGTCGGCGTCGCGGCCGGGGCCGCCGCTGCCGTCGATCACGTGTCCACCGCGGATCAGCAGGTCGTCCATGGATCCGCCGGCATCGTATCATCGAGTCATGTCGAGCCCGGCGATCCCGGTCTGACGCGCCTCGTGCCCGCATGACATCGCCGCGGCGGCGGCTCCGGCTTGCGCTCGTCTATGCGGGGCTCGCGTTCTTCCTCGTGATCGCGCTCTTCCCGGTCGTCTGGATGGCCATCACCGCGTTCAAGGACGAGCAAGAGCTCTACCGGATGCGGTTCCCGTTGTGGTTTCACTTGCCGCCCACGCTCAAGCACTTCCGGCTGCTGTTCACCCAGACCATGTTCGGGACGTGGGTCGCCAACACGGCCCTCGTGTCGCTCTGGGTGGTCGGGGTCACGCTGGTGACGGCGGTGCCGGCGGCCTACGCGCTGGCCCGCCTGCGGCTGCCGGGCGCCGGCAACGCCGGCATCGCCATCTTCATGACCTATCTGGTCCCGCCGATCATTCTGTTCCTTCCGCTCGCGCCGATCGTGGGGCGGCTCGGGCTGATGGACTCGTGGTGGGCCCTGGCGGTGCTCTACCCGACCTTCACCATCCCGTTCTGCACATGGCTCATGATGGGCTTCTTCCGCTCGGTGCCGATCGAGATCGAGGAGGCGGCCTGGATCGACGGCTGTGGCGTCGTCGGCGGGCTCGTGCGCGTGGTGTTGCCCGTGAGCCTGCCCGGCATCGCGACCACGGCGATGTTCGCCTTCATCCTCGCGATGCAGGAGTATCTCTACGCGGTGATGTTCTCGGCCCCGGCCGATCAGAAGGTCGTCACGGTGGGGCTGCCGACCGTGCTGATCCGCGGCGACATCTTCTTCTGGGGCGCCCTGATGGCGGCGGGACTGCTGGTGGGGCTGCCGGCGGCCCTCGCCTTCAACCTGGTCATCGACCGGTTCATCGAGGGGCTGACAGGGGGCGCGACCGGTAGCGCGCCTACCGAGGTCTCGGCCCGCGTCGGCTCTCATCACGCCGCGGTTCCGTCCATCGCCCGGTCCCGACCCGAGAAGGTGCCGATGAGCACCGCGACCGCGTTCTGGTCGACGAAGAGCTCGTCCGGCGCGCGATGCTCCGTCTCGAGCCAGCGATCGAGCCGGCGGGAGGCCTCGGCGTGGATGTCGTCGGGGATCGGCCAATCACCGCTGAAGATCCGGTCGCGGTGAGCCGCGGCCACCTCTCGCGCCGTCCGCGGGCGGTCCTGGTAGCGGGCCAGCACCACCCGTTCGACCGATGCGCCGAGCCGCTCCAGGTCGGCCGTCAAAGCCGCGTCGGATATCCACTGACCCCGCGGGCGCCGACGCCGATCCATTCCGAGCTCGGTCACGATCGCGTTCCACTGGGTGGTGACGAGCCGCGCGCCCGTCGGCATGCGCCCACCCTCCGCGTCTCGCCGTTCCTGCTCGATATATTCGTTCGTCGAGATGATCACCCGCCCGTTCGGCCGGAGCACGCGCCGGACTTCGGCCAGCGTCTCCAGATGATCGTCGACGAGGTGGATCACGTGGATCAGGAGGACGACGTCGAAGACCCCGGGGCGGAACGGCAGTGCCATCGCGTCAGCGCAGGCCAGCCCCGGCTGCGCCGGTAGCGCGGGCCGGCGATCAGCTTCTCGCGAAGCGCGCCGAGCATGGCCGCCGAGAGATCGACGCCGCAGTACGCGTGGCCCGCGCGGACGAACGGCAGCGCAAAGCGTCCCGTGCCGACGCCGACCTCGAGGAAGCGCGTGCCCGGACGGGCGCCGACACGCTCCAGGACGGCGTCGCGCACCTGCTCGGCGACGCCATCGGGCAGCGCTCTGGTCGCATCGTAGAACGCCGCCGCCCGATCGAAATTCACACCCGGCATATCGCGCTCCGCCTCTCTCCCCGGAACCGGATTCTGGACATACCTCCTATATCATGCGGCCGGGGTAGTCGAGGGGGCGGCGGCCGGCGCGGTTGTCAACACCGGCCCGGGCTGGCAGAATCGGGCCGCCGAGCGGAACAGTGAGCGCGTGCGACGACTCGATGCCCGGGAGGCTTCGATGCCTTCTCGGGAAGGAGGACGGCGATGAGCTGGAACGGCCATCCGGTGATCGACCTCGATAGCCACATCGTGGAGCGGGCGGATCGCTTCTACCGGGACTACCTCGATCCCGCCTACCGCGACGCCTATCAGCAGCTCTGTGACGCCGTGACCCGGCAGGCCGAAGCGGGCAACGGGTACTCGCTCTTCGGCAGCCGCACGTCGATCATCGAGCCCATCGAGGCCGGCCGGCCCCTTGGCCGCCGCGACACCTTCGGGCTCACCCGGCGGTCCAGCATGGAAGGGGGCCGCAAAGCATTCCCGCCCGGCCGGGTCGACAGCCTCCCGCCGATCCGGCCCGAGGTGAGCTGGGACGTCAAGGCCCGCCTCGAGGACATGGACCGCGGTCAGGTGGACGTGAACGTCCTCTATCCCACGCACGTGTCGAGCTACTGCGCGCTGCGCGACGTGGGTCTGGAGAACGCGCTCTACCGCGCCTATCACCGCTGGGTGGCCGACTTCTGCGCCCAGGCCCCGCGCCGCCTCAAGTGGACGATCGTGGCCAACATGCGCGACGTCCAGGCGGGCGTCGCCGAGGTCCGCTACTGGGCGGAGCGCGACCCCAACGCGGTCGGCGTCTACATCTCGCCGCAGGCGCCGGGGGCAAGCTGCTCGACAACCCCGACCTCTATCCGCTCTACGACGTGGCCCAGGAGCTCGACCTGCCGCTGCTCGCCCACGGCGGGACGTCGCGGCCACCCTACGGGCCGGGCTCGTTCGATCTGGACGGCGCCTGGTTCCTGCTCCACAGCTTCTCGAACCCGTGGGCGGGCATGGCCGCCCTCGGGGCCCTCGTCGGCGGTGGGATCTTCGAGCTGTTCCCGACGCTCCGGGTGGCGATCATCGAGACCGGCGGCGGCTGGCTGCCGCTCGCGCTGGATCGTCTGGACACGCACTACATCATGTCCCCGGGCCACGTCCCCAACCTCAAGCGGCTGCCGCGCGACGTTCTCGCCGAGGGGCGGTACTTCCACGCCATCGACACGTGGGAGCGCTCGCTCGAGTTCTGCGTCGAGGAGCTCGGGGAGGATCTGTGGCTCTTCGCGAGCGACTGGCCCCACGGCGACACGGCGTGGCCGGAGAGCGTCGAGCAGGTCGTGAAGCGCCCCCGGCTCACGGAGCGCGCCAAGCAGAAGATCCTGGCCGGCAACGCCCTGCGCCTGTGCCCGCGGCTGCGCGCTAGAGCGATGATAAGGCCCATCTGCTTCGTTGGCGCCGATGGCCGCACGCTCAACGTACAGAGAGTACGCCTCGCGTGCGGCCATCGGGCGCCGCCTCGCAGCTGAACCCTTCTCATCGCTCTAGTCGCGCTTCTCCGACAGGCTGCCTAGTTCGAGAGCGCGGGCGGGAGGGCCCCATGACGACAGATCCGAAGACCGCAGAGCTCGAGGGTGTCATCGCCATGGCCGCGCTCGTCGAGTACCAGCCCGGCGCCGTGGTCAGCCGCACGCTCGTCAAGAAGTCGGCGGGCACCGTCACGGCGTTCGCGTTCGACGCCGGCGAGGGGCTCAGCGAGCATACCGCTCCCTACGACGCGCTCGTGCTGATGATCGAGGGCGACGCCGAGATCTCCATCGCCGGCACGGCCCACGCCGTGGGTGCCGGGAAGCTGCTGAGGCTCCCCGCGAATCAGCCGCATGCCGTCAAGGCGATCACGCGGATCAAGATGATCCTGGTGATGATCCGGGCGTGAGCGCGCCCGGCGATGGGGGAGCCGGCGGGCTCCGCCCGATCGCGGCGCGGACGCCGTCGCGCACGCCGACGCCGTCCTCCGGCGCCTGCGCGTCCGCGTGCCGCTCATGGCGCGGGCCATGCTGGCCCTCCTGTCCGCGCTCGCGGGGGGACTCGCGCGTCTCGGATGGCCGTTGCCCGTCGCAAGACTGCCAGGCGCTCGGGCTGACGATCCCGGCATCGTTGCCTGGCCGGCGCCCGCCCGCGACCTCGGCCTTCTTCCATCCAGGGTCCAAGTGAAAATTACCGAGTGGAGGCCCTGGGGCGATAGGATCGGGGCGGCTCGACTAAGCGCTTCGAGCCCGACGGGAGACCTCGATGAGCCGCTACGGTGCCACCCTTCTCCGCATCGCCCTCGGCGTTATCTTCGCCATGAACGGCTACTTCTTCCTGTACGTCCTCGAGCCCACCGGGGCGGCTCAGTTCATCAATATCCCGGGACTGCTGGGGGAGGCACTGGCCTGGTACCTCATCGTCACGCACATCGTGGGCGGGCTCATGCTGATGGTCGGGCTCAAGACGCGCTGGGCGGCTCTCGCCAATATCCCGGTCATCCTGATCGCCCTGTTCCAGGTCCACGTCTATTACGGCCTTCTCATGACGTGCACCATCGTCGACGCGGTCGGGGGTAAGGCCCACCACCCGGTCGGCCTCGAGTATCCCTTGCTGGTCCTGGCGGCGACGGCCGCCCTGGCTCTGCAGGGAGGCGGGGCCCTGGCGATGACCGACGATCAGTAGCCTACGGGCAAGCGTCGGCGCGTCACCTGACCTGAGCGACGCCGCACGCACGCCTGCGCGCAGCCGCGCGCCTTGACGGTGCACGCGGTCGAGGGCACTATCCCTTCGACCGCACCGGCGAACACCGACCCGCGATGCTGGGAGTCAAAGGAGACGCTCCGGACATGCGACTCGAGCTCCTGTGGTCCGAAGTCACCGCGGTGACGGCCGGTGCCGCGACGTGCCTGGCGGGCGGCGTGCTCGAGATCGACCTCGAGGCGCTCCAGGGGCTGCTCGAGGCCGACCCGCGCCTCGAGCGCGTGCGGATCGACCTGGCCACCCCGGGCGAGTCCTGCCGGATCGGCCGCGTGTTCGACGTGTTCGCCCCCGGGCCAAGGACGACGGAGACGAGGACTTTCCCGGCGTGCTCGGGGCCCTCGCCCGCGCCGGCAGCGGTCGGACGCGCGCGCTCGGCCATGTCGCGGTGGTCGTCACCGATCAGCAGCTCGACCATCCCGCCACGCTCGCGGTGATCGACATGTCGGGCCCCGTCGCCCAGTTGACCGCGTTCGCCCGGACGCACAACGTGGTGATCTCGGCCTGGCCCGCTCCTCGGCAGGGCGCTCCGAATACCTCGCCGCGATCCGCCAGGCCGGACTCCGCGCCGCCGTCTATCTCGCCCGGGCGGCTCGAGGCGCCGTGGCCGATGCCGTCGAGGTGTTCGACCTGCCCGCTCCGACGCGCGTGCCGTCCGAGCTCGCGCATCTGCCCCGGATCGCCTATGTCTTTCAGATCCACTCGCATCAGCGGCCGACGGGCATCGACGAGGGCATCCTCTACGGCGACCCCGTGCGGCGCATGCTGCCGACCATGGTGCATCCCAACGAGATCCTCGACGGCGCCGTGGTCCGCGGCTTCATGGGACGCGCCGTCACGACGTGGGCCACGCAGAACCATCCGGTGATCCGCGAGCTGTACGCGCAGCACGGGCGCACGTTGTGGTTCGCCGGCGTGGTGCTCACCGTCGCTCAGGCCACCGAGCCGGAGCGAGTGCGCTCGGCCGCGATGGCCGCCGGGCTGGTGGCGGACGTGCTCGGCGCCGACGGCGCCATCTTCACCAAGATCGGTGGCGGCGCCCCGCACGTGGACATGGCCCAGGCGGCGGCTCAGTGCGAGGCGCGCGGCGTGAAGACGACGCTGCTCGTCGAGGACATGTCCACCGACGGCAGCGAGGAGGGCATGCTGCTGTTCAACTTCCCCGGGCTGGATGCGCTGGTGAACGTGGGGAGCGCCCAGGAGAAGGTGACGCTGCCGCCCATGGCGCGGGTGATCGGGGATGATGACCCGGCGGGCGGCGCGTCGACCTACGGCGCCATCTGCGGCGCCATCGAGCAGGTGGGCGCGTCGCGAGTGATGTCCGAGGTGCAGTGAGGGGGATCGTCGATGAGCGCACTCCGAGTGGTCTGCTACCTGAATCAGTTCTTCGGCCAGATCGGCGGCGAGGACAAGGCCGGCGTCGGGCCGCAGGTGTTCCCCGGCGCCGTGGGCGCCGCGCGCGCCGTCCAGCAGGCGCTCGGCGACGCGGGCCGCGTCGTCGCGACCGTGGTCGCGGGCGACAACTACGTCGCCGAGCGTGCCGACGCGGCCGTCGCTGAGATGCTCGACCTCGATCGCCGCCGAGAAGCCGGATCTCCTCGTCGCGGGCCCCGCCTTCCTGGCGGGGCGCTACGGCGTGGCGTGCGGCGCCTCTGCGGAGCCGTGCAGGACCGGCTCGGTCTGCCCGCCGTCACCGGCATGCACCAGGAGAACCCCGGCGTCGAGCTGTACCGCCGCCGCGTGTACATTGTCTCGACCGGCACCGACGCGGCTCGGATGCTCGACGAGGTCCGGCGGCTCGTCGCGCTCGGGCTCAAGCTCGCGCGACGGGAGCCCGTCGGTGCGCCCGCAGTGGAGGGATATTTCCCGCGCGGGATCACCCGCAATACCCTCGCCGGCGCCACCGCCGCGCAGCGCGCGACGGCAATGCTGCTCGACAAGCTCGCCGGCCGCCCCGTCACCAGCGAGGTGCCACTGCCCGACTTCCCCGCATCTCGGCCCCTCCGGCCGTGCGGGATCTCAGCCACGCGGTCATCGCCCTCGTCACCGACGGCGGGATCGTCCCGCTCGGCAATCCCGATCGGATCGAGGCCCTCGCCGCCACGCGCTTCGGCGCGTACAGCATCGAGGGCCGAGGGGGCTCGACCCCGGGCAGTACGACAACGTCCATCGCGGCTATGACACGAGCTTCGTCAAGCAGGACCCGCATCGCCTGGTGCCCGTCGACGTGGCGCGCGAGCTGGAGCAGGAGGGCGCGATCGGCAAGCTGCACGAGACCGTGTACTCGACCACGGGTGTGGCCACCACGCTCGCGCACAGCGAGCGCATGGGCCGGGAGATCGCGGCGAAGCTCCGCGCGGCCCGGGTGGACGCGGTCATCCTCACCTCCACCTGAGGCACCAGCACTCGCTGCGGCGCAGCGATCGCCAAGGAGCTCGAGAAGGCCGGCCTCCCCACCGTGCAGGTCTCGACCATGACGCCGGTCGCCGTGATGGTGGGCGCCAACCGCATCGTCCCGGCCGCCGGCATCATCCATCCCCTCGGCAATGCCGAGCTGTCCGCCGAGGATGAAAAGGCCCTGCGCCGGCGCATCGTGGAGCGCGCACTGCAGGCCCTTCAGACCGAGGTCGTCCGCCCCACCGTGTTCACCGTCGGCGGCGACTCGGCGACCGAGCCCGCCACATGAGCGCACCGGTCCGCGTGGACGTCTTCTCGGACTACCTCTGACCCTGGTGCTATAACGCCGCGGTGCGGCTCTCGGAGATGGAGGAGGAATACGGCGACCGGATCCGCGTCCACTGGCGCGCCTTCCCGCTCATCCCCGACGAGAAGCCCGGGCGCCTCGCCACCGAGAAGACCCAGGAAGGCCGCCGCCGCGTCGCCGCCGAGGAACCGCGCGCCCGCTTCGCGCCGCCCGCCGTCGGTACCGGGCTGCCGGCCTCGAGCATGCCCGCGCTCGTCGCCGCCAAGTGCGCGGAGCGGCAATCGGACGCCGCGTTCCGCCGCCTGCACGACGGCCTCTTCCTCGCTCACTTCCGCGACAACCTCGACATCGCCCAGCCGGACGTGCTCTGGCGCCTGGCCCGGGAGAGCGGCTCGACATGGCGCGCTTCGAGCAGGACTACGCCGCGGGGACGCGTACCAGGTGGCGCTGCACCGACTACGCGGAGGGCACGGCCTGGTTCGGCGTCTCCGCCGTGCCCGCGGTGATCTTCAACGAGAAGGTCTCGCTCGTGGGCGCCGTGCCCGTCGAGCGTTACCGCGCGATCCTCGACTGGATCCTCGCCGGCGAGCCCGGCGGCCTGGTGCCGATCCCGGCGGACGATGCCGAGGCCGGCGCCACGCAACCTGATGCGAAGTAAGGAGGATCTGTGATGCTGACCAGCGAGGACAACGAGCTGCTCTGTCGCGTCGGATCCGGCACGCCGATGGGGGACCTCATCCGGCAATACTGGATCCCCGCCCTGCTCACCAGTGAGCTGCCCGAGCCGGATGGCCCGCCGGTGCGCGTCCGCCTGCTGGGCGAGAACCTGATCGCCTTCCGCGTCACCTCCGGCAAGGTCGGCCTCATCCAGAACCACTGCCCGCACCGCGGTGCCTCGCTCTTCTTTGGCCGCAACGAGGAGGAGGGACTCCGCTGCGTCTATCACGGCTGGAAGTTCGACTGCGCGGGCGCCTGCGTCGACATGCCGAGCGAGCCGGCGGAGAGCACCTTCAAGGCGAAGGTCCGGGCGCGCGCCTATCCGTGCGTCGAGCGCAACGACGTCGTCTGGGCCTACATGGGCCCGCGGCCGACAGCGCCGCCGCTGCCCGACCTCGAGCCCAACATGCTGGCTCGGGGCGAGTACGCCGTGCAGAAGGTGTTGCGCGAGTGCAACTGGTTCCAGGGCCTGGAGGGCGACATCGACACCGGCCACCTGAGCTTCCTGCACCTCGGCGCCGTCAAGCCGGAAGACACGAAGCCCGGCAGCTTCGACTACTACAACGTGGCCGACCGCGCAGCGCGCTACGAGGTCGTCGACGCGCCCTTCGGCACGTCGTACGGCGCGTATCGTCCCGCGGAACCCGACACGTACTACTGGCGCATCGCGCACTTCCTGTTCCCGTTCTACACGATGATTCCCACCGGCATCCTCGGCATGCAGGTCCTCGTGCGCGCGTGGGTGCCGGTCGACGACGAGCACGTCATGTTCTGGAGCATGGGAGTGCCGCGCTCCCGCGAGGGCCGGGAAGCGCGGGCGGCGCGTCCGGGATGACGGCGGGGGGCGGCCCGTCGCCGCCGCCGGGAACAGCGACGGCGGCTTCGAGTTCCTGCCCGGAGACGACCGACTGGCTCGGACGGTTCCGGCTGGCGCAGCACAAGGACAACGACTACCTGATCGATCGCCAGGCCCAGCGCACCTCGAGCTTCACCGGCATCGCGGGCATCCACCAGCAGGACCAGGCGGTCACCGAGAGCATGGGGCCGATCTACGATCGCCGCCAGGAGCATCTGGGCAGCTCGGACGCGATGGTCATCCGGACGCGACGGCGGGCCATCGGCGCGGCCCGGGCGCTGCGCGACAGTGGGGAAATCCCGCCCGGCGTCGATGATCCCGCGATCTATCGCCAGCGCTCCGGGGTGTGATCCTGCCGCGCGGCGCGGACTGGCTGACGGCGACGAAGGAGCTGCGCCAGGCGTTCGCCCCGACCGCCACGCCGGAGGCGGCGACGCCGGCGATCAGCGGCGGTGAGTGACGGCGTCCGACCGCAGTCGATCGAGGAGCTTCGCGGTCACGCTTCCATCTCCGCCTCCGCCTGCTCCAGCCAGAACCGCATGTCCATCTCGCGGTACATCGTCGTCGCGGTGGTGAGGTGCTCCTGCGCCTGCTCGCGCTTGCCCGTGCGCCGGTAGAGCTTGCCGAGGCCGAGGTGGCAGTGGGCGACGAGCGGGCGCATCCCGAGCTCCTCGGCGAGCGCGAGCGCGTCACGGTAGTGGCCGTCAGCGTGCTCCGGGGGATCGCGGCGGGCGGCGACCTCGCCGAGGAGGCGGAGGGCCCACGCTTCGCAGGGCGTTGACCGCCCTCGCGGGCAAGGGTCAGGGCGCGCCCGGCGAATTCGCGAGGCGTCCTCGAGCCGGTCGGCGAGGACGTACGCCTCGCCCAGATACACTGAGGAAGAGCGGCTGGACGAGTCCGTATCCCATCGTCTCCGCGGCGCTCAGCGCGTGCTCCAGCAACGGGATGCCCTCAGCAATCCGCCCCGAGAGCGCGTAGGCGTAGCCCAGGTTCCCCGTGTTGGCCACTGAAAGAAGGTCAGGTTCCACTCGCGGCTCAGCGCCAGCCCGCGTTCGAGCAGGCCGACGGCGTGGCTGAGTTCTCCCCTGGTGATGTGGAGAGAGGCGAGAGTCCAGCACGCGAAGGCCAGGCTGTAGGGGTGATCGAGCGCCTCAGCGACGCGGATGCCTTCCTGACCGTGGACGATCCCTTCCTGGAACTCTCCCCGGTCGGCGAAGATCCCAGCGTCAAATAGCAGCGGGCCATCACGGCAGGAAATCCGGCGAGGCCAAACCGTTCCCGGCTCGGATCGCCTTCGAGCAACTGCAGGACTTTCAGGAGAAGATCCTCGGCCTGTCGATAGTCTCCCGATCCCGAGGCAGGCCGCGCCGAGGTAGAGAGTTTCCCGTCACCTGCAGCGGAACATCGCCAAGCGATTCGGCAAGAGCCTGGGCGCTGCTGGCCGAACGCGAGCGCTTCCGTCGCATGACCAGTCATCCGGAGGTTGTGGCACATGTAGACGGACAGCTGGCCGAGTCGCCGTTGATCGTCGAGCGTCCTCGCCAGGCCCTCGGCTTCGCCGAGACAGCCGAAGATCCGCTCGAATTCTCCGAGCGGAAAGAGTGCAGGTTCGTCAGGTCGAAGCGAAGATCGATGGCCTGCTCCAGCGTCTCGCGGGTCTCGGGCAGATGCTCGAGGGCCGTCAGCGCCTGCTCGAAGCAGCGTCACCGCCTCCCGGTTGGCCGAGCGCGCCAATGCCTTGGCGCCCGGCCTGACGCAGGTACGTGACCGCCTGCTCCCACAGCTCACCCTGCACGGCGTGGTGGGCCAGTCCGCTCGACGTGCTCGGTCAGCCGGTCCGGATAGGCGCGCTCGATGGCGCCGACAATCCGCGCGTGCATGGTCTGGCGCCGGTTCTGGACCAGGGTGCCGTAGGTGACTTCGTGGGTAAGCGCGTGCTTGAAGGTGTATTCGGGATCGGGAAACAGGCGCGTCTCGTACAGAAACTCGGCCGCCTGCAGATGCGTGAGCCCCCGCTGCATCGCCTCATCCGTCGTCTCCGCCACGGCGTGGAGCAGCACGAACGGCACGTCCTTGCCGATGACCGAGGCCGTCTGGAGTAGCTGCTTGTCGTCCGCCGGGAGCCGGTCGATCCGGGCCGCGAGGATCACCTGCACGGTCGCCGGGACCTCGATCGCCTGAATCGGTCGGGTCAGACGATACGCGCCCCGCTCCCGGGCGAGCGCCTGCGTCTCCACGAGCGTCCGGATGCTCTCCTCGATGAAGAAGGGGTTCCCGCGTCTGACGAGCAGGCGCTTGAGGGGTTCCAGCGCCGGATCATTGCCCAGGAGGGCGCTCAGGAGCTCGCCCGTGCTCTCGGGCGTGAGCGCGTCGAGCCGGAGCTGGTTGTAATACGTCCGGTTGCCCCAGCCGTGCTCGTACTCCGGCCGGTAGTTGACGAGCAGGAGGAGCCGGGCCGTGGGCAAGCTCTCGACCAGGCTGTCGAGGAGCGCTTGCGTCTCGGCATCGATCCAGTGCAGGTCCTCGAAGACGACGAGGACGGGTTGCCCTGGCTCTCGCGGAGCAGGAGGTGCTTGACGGCGTCGAGCGTGCGCTGGCGGCGCTGCAGGGGAATCGAGCGCCTGCCAGTGGGCATCATCGACGGGCACGTCGAGGAGGGCCAGCAAGGCGGGCAGGATGGGCTCGAGGGACCGATCCAGCGTGAGGAGCTTGCCGGTCACCCGCTCGCGGATCTCGCGGTGGGACTCGCGATCGTGGATCTTGAAGTAGGCCTTGAGGAGGTCGATGACGGGCAGGTAGCTGGTCGCCTTGCCGTAGGACACGGAGCCCGCTTCCAGGACGAGCCAATCCTGGGTGCGGTGGGAGTGGGTGAACTCGTAGACGAGGCGGGACTTCCCCACCCCGGGCTCCCCACGAGGGCGACGAGCTGGCCGTGACCCTCGTGGGCGAGGGCCAGGGCCCGGCGGAGCAGCTCGATCTCGGCGTCGCGGCCGACGAACCGTGTCAGTCCCGCGCGCGGCGGCCGCGTGAAGTCTGGACCGCACCGCGCTCGCTCCGGTGAGCGCGTAGACGTCCACGGGGTCCGACAAGCCCTTGACCGCGACCGGCCCGCGGGCGGCGACCTGCACGAAGCCCTCGGCGAGCTTGCGGGGTGGCGGGGGCGAGCAGGATGGTGCCGGGCGCGGCCATCTGTTCCATGCGGGCGGCCAGGTGGGTCGTCTGGCCCGAGCGCCGTGTAATCCATGTGCAGATCGCGACCCGATGGACGCGGACGACCACCGCGCCGGAGTTGAGCCCGACGCGGATCTGGACGGGCACCCCATGCGCGCGGAAGACCGCATCCGCGTACCGCGGCGACGGACTCCTGCATCCGCAGGGCCGCGTAGCAGGCCCGCACGGCGTGGTCCTCGTGGGCGAGCGGCGCGCCGAACAGCGCCATGATCCCATCGCCCATGACCTGGTTGACGGTGCCCTCGTAGCGGTGCACGGCCTCCATCATCCGTTCCAGCACGGGATCGAGCAGCTTGCGCGCCTCCTCGGGGTCGCGATCGGCGAGCAGTTCCATCGAGCCCTTGAGGTCGGCGAAGAGCACGGTGACCTGCTTGCGCTCGCCCTCCAGGGCGGCCTTGGAGGTGAGGATCTTCTCGGCGAGGTGCTTTGGGGTGTACGTCTCCGGGGCAGGCGAACCAACCGGGGCCGCCGTGCCAGCGGTGACCGCGTGGCCGCACTGGAAGCAGAAGCGGGCGCCGCCCGGGTAGTTCTGCGCCACAGGAGCCGCAGGTGAGCGCGAGGCGGGCACCGCACCCCAGGCAGAACCTGGCGTGGGGCGGGTTGTCCTGCTGGCACCGGGGACACGTCATGCCAGAGCCTCCGAGCAGTCTCGCGGGGGAAGGTCGGGCGGTGGGTCGCGGTCTCCGTCGTGGCCTTCAGGTCGGTCAGCTTCTTCATCCGACCCTACCAAAGGATTCTGGTCAGCCGGCGGCTCGGGGCGAAGCGTTGGCCCAAGGTGGCGATCTCCTCACAGATGGCCGTTACGCCACGCCGCCAAGAGCGCCCTGGCCTCCTGGAGGTCGACGGTGTCGACGTTGTCGGCGAACCAGCCGCAGATCGGTGCCAGGACTTCGGTCGCCCTCTGGCGCTGGCCGAGACGATGCCCACAGACGGCCGAGGCTCATGGCGGCGCGCAGCTCCAGGGACCTGGCCTGCTGGTCGCGAGCAACCGCAGGGGCCTGGCGGAAGCACCTTCCGCGGCCTCGGCGGCGCTGGACGTGGTCGCGTTACTCCCGGCCTGTCGCGGCGGCAGTTCACCGTGGAGGCGGTGCACCTCCGCCTACCACGAACGCTCACCGCTCTTGTCGACGGTGGCGAGGGCCTCGTCGACCAGACGCAGTCCCTCGGCCACGTCACCGGCCTGCGCCGCGACCTCGGCCAGCAACGCCAGGTAGTAGGGCCGCAATACCCCTGCGCCGGTCGCCTCCCAGGCCGTGAAGCCTTCCCGCATCTGCGCCCATCCCTGCCCGTCCGCGCCGGGCTCGGCCATGGCCCAGCCGCGCAGGAACATGCCCTGCGCCTTCTGCTGGGCGAAGCCTTCGCTTGGCCGAGGCCGTGATGACCGCCTCTGCCAGCTCGCGCGTACGCGGACGCGGTCACGGCGGTACTGCGAGAGCTGGGCCGCCCAGTACCGCGCGTTGGCCGGGTGCGGGGGTTGACCAAACTCTCGGGCGAGCGTGAGCGCCTCGTGGCTTCGCGCCAGAGATTCGTCGATCGCGCCCAGGAACCACAGGGCCCACGCCGCGTGCGCGAGGCACCCGACGATGGTCCACTGACCGGTGTAAATCCCATACCCCGCGGCACGCTCACGCGCCGATGCTGACGCCCGCCGATGCGAGCGCGCGCTCGAGGTGCCCCATCGCGGAAGGGGAACTCGCCCGTGTGGTAGAGGACCATCGCCCAGTCCACTTTGAGCGACCCAGACGGCGGTCCGAGTCATTCAGCTGTCGCGCGGGTCCAGGCGCTGCTCGATCAGCCCCCGCGCCGCCTCGAGCTGCGCCCGGTTCATGTGGTAGGTCCCGACCGCAAGACCAGGAGGAGCTGGGCGGACTCGCCGACCTCTTCACAGAGCGCCCTCGGCGCGCGTACGCCTGCTCTGACTTCCGGGGCGGCGTAGCCTCTGGTCGCGATCAACGCCAGGTCCGCGCGTGATCTGGGCTTGAGCTCGTACCGGCTGCGCATCGGCCGTGGCCGGAAGATGCTGGAGCGCCTCGATCCCCTGGCCGGCGTGTCGATCGCCTCCCACGTGGGCCGAGCGGTCGATTGCCTTGATCCCCGCTTCGTGGGCGTACCGAGCCGTCTTCTCCCCACAGCTCTCCTCGGGCGCCGTGGTACACGAGCTTCTCGACGTGCTCCGCCAGCCGGTCGCCGTACAGCTGCTCGATGGCCTCGGTGATGCGGGCGTGCAGGGCGCGCCGCCGGTCGTGGAGCAGTCCACCGTACGCCACTTCGTGGGTGAGCGCGTGCTTGAAGTGTGTACTCGAGGTCCGGAAAGATCCTGACCTGGTAGAGGAACTCCGCGGCCTGGAGATGCGTGAGGCTCGACACGCACCTCGTGCTCTGGAACGTCGGCAGTGGCCAGGAGCAGCGGGCATGGACACGTCTTTGCCGATGACCGCCGCCGCCTGGAGCAGCCGCTTGGCCTCGGGCGCCAGGCGGTCGATTCGCGTCGCGACGATCGCCTGGACCGTCGCCGGCACCTGGATCGTCGTGGCATCTTGCGCCAGTCGGTAGGCGACCGGTTTCCCCGACCAGCGCCTTGGTTTCGCGAGGGCCGAACGCTCTCCTCGAGAAGAACGGGTTGCCATCGGTCCGTTCAATGAGGGCGCGCTTGGGCGCGTCGAGACTCGTGTCACTCCCGAGCATGCTCGTCGGGAGATCGTCCGCGCTCTCCGCCGGCGAGCGGGTCGATGCGGAGCTGCCGGTAGTACGTCTTGCTGCCCCACCCGTGCCGGTACTCGGGGCGGTAGCTGACGAGCAGCAGCACGCGGGCGGTCGGCAGGCTCTCGACCAGGCTATCGAGGAAGGCCTGGGTCTCGGCGTCGATCCAGTGCAGGTCCTCGACGGACAGCCAGGAGCGGCTGCCGCTGGCTCTCCCGCAGCGAGCAGCTCGCTTCACCGCAGTCCAGTATCGCTGCCGGCGCTGGGGGATCGAGCCGTCCGCCACGCGTCAGGTCCTCCGCCGGGACATCCAGGAGCGCGAGAGAAGCGGCGGCAGGGTCGGCTCCAGCGCTCGGTCGAGCGCCAGGAGCTTGCCCGGTCACCTTCTCCCGGATCTCGCGGCGGCGTCGTCCTGATCGTGGATCTTGAAGTAGCCCTTGAGGAGGTCGATGACCGGGCAGGTAGGCTGGTCGCCTTGCCATAGGACGACCGAGCCCGCTTCCAGGACGAGCCAACCCTGGGTGCGGTGGGAGTGGGTGAACTCGCAGACGAGGCGCGACTTCCCCACGCCCGGCTCGCCCACGAGGGCGACGACGCTGGCCGTGACCCGCGCCGGCGCGCGCCAGGGCCCGGCGGAGCAGCTCGATCTCGGCGTCGCGGCCGACGAACCGGCGTCAGCCCCGCGCGCGGCCGCCGCGTGGAAGTCCGAGCCGCGGCACCCGCTCGCTCCGGTGAGCTCGTAGACCTCCACGGGGTCCGGCAAGCCCTTGACCGGCGACCGGCCCCGAGCGGCTTGACCTGCGACGAAGCCCTCGGCGAGGCGCAGGGTGTGCGGCGGCGAGCAGGATGGTGCCCGGGCGCGGCCAGCTGCTCCATGCGGGCGGCCAGGTGGGTCGTCTGGCCCGACGGCCGTGTAGTCCATGTGCAGATCGCTGCCGATGGCGCGGACGACCACCTCGCCGGAGTTGAGGCCCGACGCGGATCTGGATGGGCACGCCCGTGCGCGCGGACGACCTCGTCCGCGTACCGCTGCGACGGACTCCTGCATCGCGCAGCGCCGCGTAGCAGGCCCGCACGGCGTGGTCCTCGTGGGCGAGGGGCGCGCCGAACAGCGCCATGATCCCATCGCCCATGACCTGGTTGACGGTGCCCTCGTAGCGGTGCACGGCCTCCATCATCCGCTCGAGGACCGGGTCGAGGAGCTTGCCGGGCCTCCTCGGGGTCGCGGTCGGCGAGCAGCTCCATCGAGCCCTTGAGGTCGGCGAAGAGCACGGTGACCTGCTTGCGCTCGCCCTCCAGGGCGGCCTTGGAGGTGAGGATCTTCTCGGCGAGGTGCTTGGGGGTGTACGTCTCCGGGGCAGGCGAACGAACCGGGTCCGCAGTGCCAGCGGTGACCGCGTGGCCGCACTGGAAGCAGAAGCGGGCGCCGCCCGGGTAGTTCTGCGCCACACGAGGCGCAGGCGAGCGCGAGGCGGGCGCCGCACCCGAGGCAGAATCTGGCGTGGGGCGGGTTGTCCTGCTGGCACCGGGGACACGTCATGCGGGAGCCTTCAAGCAGTCTCGTCGGTGAAGGTCGGAACGGTGGGCCGAGAATACCTGCCGGGGTCTCGCATGGTCAAGGACACCGCCGCGAGCCCGCGAGCGCCGATCGCGGGCCAGCGATGACCTCGCAAACCGGTGGCGCTCTTACTCGCCGACCTCGGCGTCACGAAGACCCACGGCCGGCCGCATGTCTCCAACGACAACCCGTTCTCGGAGGCGCAGTTCACCTGGGCCCCGGGCCCGACGAATGTAAAGCGGAGAGGAGAAATGAAGGGATGGCCACCACCGCGACGACCGTCACCGCGACGCCGGCCGGGGTCATGCACCCAATTATCGCCGGGGCCGCCGCTGTGGTAGCGTCGGTCGGCGGGAGGCCAGGCCATGCACGACGCCGTGATTCGGGGCGGGACGGTGATCGACGGCACGGGGGCGCGCGCTTCACCGGCGACGTGGCCCTCGACGGCGCGCGGATCGCCGCGGTGGGTGCGGTCGAGGAGCGCGGCCGGAGCGAGATCGACGCGCGCGGCCTCTACGTGGTGCCGGGCTGGGTGGACATCCACACCCACTACGACGGCCAGGCCCTGTGGGACCCCGAGATGACGCCGTCGTCGTGGCACGGCGTCACCACGGTCGTCATGGGCAACTGCGGGGTCGGCTTCGCCCCGGTGCGGCGCGGCGGAGAGCGTCTGCTCATCAACCTGATGGAAGGGGTCGAGGACATCCCCGAGGCCGTGCTCACCGCCGGCCTCGACTTCTCCTGGCAGTCCTTCCCCGAGTACCTTCACGCCCTCGCCGCCGTCCCCGCGCGCCGTCGACGTGGGCGCGCAGATGCCCCACGGCGCCCTGCGCGCCTTCGTGATGGGCGAGCGCGGCGCCGACCACGCGGCGGCGCCCACCGCCGCCGAGATCGACGAGATGGGCCGGTTGACCGCCGAGGCCATCGCCGCCGGCGCCCTCGGCTTCTCGACCTCGCGCACCCACAAGCACAAGGCCGCCGACGGGCGTCCGACGCCGAGCCGCAGCGCCGGCGAGGCCGAGCTGGGCGGCATCGCGCGCGGGCTCAAGAGCGCCGGCGCGGGCGTGCTCGAGTGCAACGCCGACTTTTTGACCCGGGCGACTGGGCCGTGCTGCGGCGCATGGTCGAGATCTCCGGCCGACCGCTCTCGGTGCTGCTCCTGCAGGTCGATCAGGACCCCGGGCTCTGGCGACGCACCCTCGCCGACATCCGCCAGGCGCGGCGCGAAGGGTTGCCCGTCGCCGGACAGGTCGGCTCGCGGGCCATCGGCGTGATGATGGGGCTCGACGCGAGCCTGCATCCCTTCCTCGCCCACCCGGCGTACAAGGACATCGCCGCCCTCGAGCTGGCCGAGCGCGTGACCCGGCTCGCCGAGCCAGCCCGGCGCGAGCGCCTCGCCCAGCCAGGCGCCGACGACGGGAGCCGGCGCATGCTCCAGATGCTCGAGCGCACCTTCGAGATCGGCGCGCCGCCGGATTACGAGCCCGACCCCGCCACGAGCATCGCCGCGCGCGCCCGGGCCGAAAGCCGTAGCCCCTGGCCCTCGCGCTCGACCTCCTGGTCGCCGATCGCGGCCGGGCCCTTCTCTACCACCCGTTCGAGAACTACAACGGCGGCAGCCTCGACGAGGTGCGCGAGATGTTGCTCGACCCCGACACCGTGCTGGGGCTGGGCGATGCGGGGGCGCACGTGGCCATGGTCTGCGACGCCAGCTCGCCGACCTCGCTCCTTACCCACTGGGGGCGCGACCGCGTCCGGGGCGAGGGCATCCCGCTCGAGCGCCTGGTGGCCAAGCAGACCTCGGAGGCGGCGCGCTTCGTCGGGCTGGCGGACCGCGGCGTCCTGGCCCCGGGCTTCAAGGCCGACGTGAGCGTGATCGACTTCTCCGCGCTCTCCGTCTCCCGGCCCGAGCTGGTTCGCGACCTTCCCGCCGGAGGCAAGCGACTCATCCAGCGCGCCCACGGCTACCGTCACACCTTCCTCTCCGGGGTCGAGGTGCTCCGCGACGACCGCCCGACCGGCGCCCTGCCGGGCGCGGTCGTCCGCGGCGGCCAGGCGGCCCCGCGCTGAGCCCGACCGGCCCACCGGCACTCCACATGCCACACCATCCGTCATTCCTTTGCCACCCACATCCATCACCGCCGGGCGGCGCAAGCTGCTGCCGGGCACACGAAGGGAGGCCAGCATGGCACGAATCAAACTGATCCATCACGTGAACGTCCAGATCAGCGACCGCGCGCGCACCCGCGAGTGGTACGAGCGCGTGCTCAGCGCCGAATTCCTGGATCGCGGCCCCGCGCTCAACCAGCGACAGCTCCAGCTCCGTATCGGCACCGCCGAGGTCCACTTCACCGAGACGCCGCGCCCGGTCATCGTCGGCTCCGCACACTTCGCGGTCGAGGTCGACGACTGGGAGGGCATGCTCGCTCACCTCGCGCGGCTCGGCATTCGACATGTGCGCCAGTCCGCGGCCAGCACCGGACCCGACGTGGGCGGGACGGCTCCGGATCAGGGACGCCGCGAGGACAGCGGCGAGCACTTCACCTACATCCACGACCCCGACGGCAACATGATCGAGCTCGTGTGCCACCCGCTCGGCATGGAGGACGGCCACGGGAACAAGGTGGAGCCGGCGCCGGAGGGCGAGGGCCTGCGCTGGGTGCAGAAGCCCGGATTCATCGCGGCGGCCCACCACGACGCGGGCGTCGCCCGGTAGCGACGAACGGACGCCCGGACGAAGCAGGCGTGGCCAGGACGAGTAGCGGTGAGGACAGCGACGCGACCAGCGACTGCGCGGCGCGCGCGTCGACGCCGACCACCGGCGGGTCGCCCTGCCGGAGCGTCTCTTCGAGCAGCTCGCGCGCCGCCGCGTCCTTCCCCAGCCGGATCCCAGAGGCGCGCCTCTGTCGCAGCAGCGCCGCGGGCACTGCGTCGGCGTCAGTAGAGCACTGATGGCAGGTAGGCGCCCGCCGGCTCGTTGTAGAGTCCCAGCGTCATCAGGGTCATCACCTGAACGACCTTCAATCCATGGGCGAGACTCCACCGATAGAGCTCGGCGTTCCGGGCGGGCAACAAGAAGCCGGGGCCGGCGAACTCGCTGGCCGCCCCGATCAAAGCCTTGAGGTCCTCGTTGGTCTCGCCCACCGAATGCGCGAAGAACGCGATGCCCGTCGTATACCCGGTGACCCGTCCCGCGTGCTCGACAACCCGCGCGCTGCCCGCGCGGACGCCATCCAGCACTTCCCCGGACCGGTCGTGGCCGTGGACCGCGAGGCAGACCCGACTACAGCTCTCGAGATCGGCCTCCGTCGCCCTCCTGACCACGTAGCCCGGGATCGCCTCGTCGATCCGGAGGGCCCTGCAACGTCACGATGGGCTCCCGCACGTCGAAGCCGAGCTTCGTGTAAAGGCTCAGGGAACGGTTGTGATACGCGGTCTGGAGCAGCCGGACCCCAGGGGCTCGGCGCCCTCTCGCTCGTTCGAGGGCAGCCAGCATGAGTTCCCGGCCGATGCGCGAATTCTGCACGTCGGGGTGAACGGAGATCGGCCCCAACCCAGCGATCGTCGACCGCTCGTCGAGGAAGTTGCTCCCGACGATACGGCCCCCGAGCTCCGCCACGACGGAATAAAAGCGTGGATGCCCGAGCAGACCCGAGAGGAGCTCGGCGGCCTGCTTCGGCGACGCAAAATCGGGCGGGAAGCCGTGCCGCTCGGCGAGCGTGCGGAATGCCTCGTAGCACACGTGGCCACACGCCTCCCGCGTCGGCGGCCGTTCCCGCGCGTAGCAGCGGTGACCCAGAATCCCGCGGCGTGGTCAGATACCCCATCCTGTCCTCCCCCATCACAGCGGCGTTCCCTCGATCACGCTAAAGGCAGCACGCTCCGGCGGCGGTCGCCCCCTCGTGGCCCCATACCTACCCGTGACATAATCTGCCAGACTCAGAGACCGGCCGCCTCAGAAGCCAACGGCACAGCGCACGTGGCCAAGATCTGCGACGCGAGCTCGCCGATTCCGCTCGTCACGTCCGGTGCATCTGCGCAGTCGAGAGCAGGCCGCCCGGATTCTGCTCTGCCACGATGGCGTCGCGCCGGCAACAAGCTCGAGCGGAGTAGCGCGTCACCGGTCGGATACGCCTTGCGGATTCCGACTCCCTCGGCTATGTTCGGGCGCACGAACAAGAGGGAGCGTTCGACGCAGGCTGGGAATCGTCACGTGGCCTCACAAGGGGAGTAGCGCATCTGTGATTCCGGAACGAGCGGTGACCGTGCTGTTGTCAGTACTTGTTGTCGTCCTGGTGGCCGTGGTTCAGGAACGTTCTCGGCATCTCGCCGCTATCATTGCGACGATGCCCCTCACTGCTCCCCTGGCGATGTGGATTGTGTTTTCCGCGAGTCGCGGCGACCATCGCCAGACCGCCGACTTTGTCGGGTCCATGGTCATCGGTTCTGTCGCCAGCTTAGTCTTTGTGTTGGCATGCTGGTTCGGCCTCCGGCAAGAGTGGGGTTTCCTGGTAACCCTGGCCTTCGCCTCAACCATCTGGCTGCTGATCGTGTTGGTTCCGCGCTGGATCGGACCCCCGCCGCGTTGACCGCGCTGACTTCGCCGCGTCGAACCGCGGCCTGCTGCCGACGGAGCCGGAACGTAAATGAGTGATCCGGGCCGTGTCGCATGCCGAGGATGAGCGCGAGGAGCTGGCGCTGGCTCGCGCTCGCGACGACCGTCGGGATTGCCGCGCTCCGTCCCGACGCTCGTCGCGCAGCCGTCGCCGAGGCTCCCGAGCGTGGGAATCATCTTTGCGGGCTCGTCCACCGATCCGCTGCAGGCGATCCGGAAGCAGGCGCTGCGCGACGCCGGATTCATCGAAGGCCAGACTATCGACGTCCAATGGCGGTTCACTCGAAGGGCGCAACAGAGCGACTGCCCGCGATCGGCCAGCGAGCTCCGTCTCCCGCGAGGTCGCCGCCATCGTGGCCTTCGGCGGGCCGCGACCGCTGCGGCCCGTCACGCCACGACGAAGATCCCCATCGTGGCCGTTGGGGACGATCTGGTTGCGGAGGGCCATGTCGCGAACCTCGCCCGCCCGGGCGGCAACGTCACCGGCGTCAGCCTTCTCGCAACGGAACTGGATCTGAAACGGCTCGAGCTACTCAAGCAGGTCGTGCCCGGCGCCTCGCGTGTCGCCGTCTTCAAAGACGCCACGACGCCCGGCAGCCATCTGGCCGCGTTGCAGGCGGGGGCAAGCGATGGGCATCACGCTCCAGATCCTGGAGATCAAGAAGGTGCGAGGATCTCGAGGGCGCCTTCCAGGCCGCTCGAGGCTGGCGCGCCCAGGGGCTCAACGTCCTTGCTTCACCCTTGCTGAACGGCCTCCGCCGCACCATCATCGAGCGGGCAGCCCGTTACCGCCTCCCAGCGGTGCATCAGTGGCCGGAGTCGGTGCGGACGGCGGCCTGATGGCCTACGGTCCAACGCAAACGAGTCCTGTACCAGCTCACGTTCGCGCAGCTCGACAAGGTCCTGAAGGGCGCGAAGCCGTCCGAACTTCCCGTCGTCCAGCCCGCCGAGTTCAAGCTCGCTCTGAATGTGCGGACGGCCAAGGCACTCGGCCTTACGGTTCCCCGTCAATCGTGTCTCGGGCGGACCAGGTCATTCATTGAGGCCCGGAATCAGCCTCGCCCTCGCGCACCCCGCGGACCGCCTCGCCGATCGCGTCGACGTCCATCGCCATCGCCATCAGCGCCAGGTGCTCGTCGTAGTCGCTGGGAGCGATCTCGGCCTTCACGGCTTCTTCGGTGACGTGGTAGACCGGCAGGTCCAGCGCCACGCCGGCTAGCGCGCCGGCCCAGGACGGATCGCCCGTCGTGACCGTCATGGCGTACAGGCGGCTCGCGTCCTCGGTCGGCGTGCCGAGCAGCACCACGACGTCCTCGCGGTCGAGCTGTTGCGCCACCCGCTTGATCTCGTCTTGACCTTCCAGGTCAAGGGCGCCTGCCGACGTTCAGACGAAGCAGTACGTCTTCTCCAGCACGACCTCCGCGCCGGCCGCACGGGCGCACGCCGCGATGGCGCCGCCCTGGATCCCGTCGCGCTCGCCCAGCGCGATCACCTTCTTGCCCTTGAGCATGTGGCTCCTCCCGTCCTATTCGTTGCGCTCCACGATCATCGAGATGCCGTCGGCCATCTGGGTCATGCGCCCGAGAAAGAGGCTGCCCTTCGCGAGGAACAGCGTGCGCCGGTAGCGCCCGCTTCGCAATCCGTCGAGGGCATGGGCGAGGAACGGAATGGCGGATGCGATGTGCCCCTGCGTCGGCGAAAAGCCGGGCAGCCCGTGCGCCCGCGCGAAGCCGGGGACCTCGGCGGGGGCGATCTCCCGCGCGAGCGCCGCCAGGCTCCCGATCACCTTGTAGTTGAGCAGGGGCACGTCCCCGCTGCCCGACGGCTCGGTCAGCTCGGGATTGTGCAGCTCGGTGGCGTACTTGTCCACGTCGCGGAACGCCCAGCCGAGGGCGCGGAGCGGGTCGCGCACGAGCGCCTCGAAGATCGCCTTCTGCGACGAGCCCGCCGCGACCGTGTGACGCCCGATCGGGTCGAGCCTCAGGCGCGGTGACTGTCCATCGTCGCCCTCGACGAGCAGCGCGACGCCCACCAGCGTGTCCTCGAGGATCGGCTGCCCGTGACGCAGGTGCCCCTGGTACTTCATCCCGAGCTTGGCGAGCGCGCAGCCGCCGATCACCGCCACGCGCGAGAACACGCCCGAGGCCACGAGGCTGCCCGCGATCGCGAGCGCGTGGATGGGCCCGCAGCAGAAGCCCTTGACGTCCACGCCGGTCGCGCCCGCGCAGCCGGCCTGCTCGGCCACCGCCTTCGCCAGGTTCCCGCCCCCGCGCTGATAGCGATCGCCCACCGCCTCCTCGCCGCTGCCGATCACGTAGTCGACGGACCCGGGGTCGATGCCCTCGCCCGCCAGCAGTGCGCGCAGTGCCATGGCCGCCGTCACCTTGGCCGCGAGATTCTCGAGGAGCACGTCGGCCGCGAGCGTCTGATCCACCTCGTGCCCCGCCACGATGCACCCGATCCGCCGCCCCGAGCGCAGATGGAGCGGCGCCGCCGGCACGGGCCCGCCGAGCCGCTCCTCGATAGCGGCCTCGGGCAGCCCGGAGCCCAGCGCTTCCAGGTCGCTCTTCGCGATCAGCGGATGCGTCGCGAGCGCCCCGTGCGCCTCCTCCGCGAAATCCGCCTCGAGCTGCACCAGGTCGAACTGGTCCCCGATCTTGAGGAGACCGTACAGCTCCTCCTCGGGCGCGATCTCGCCGTGAGGCCCGCGCCGGTCTCCCGGTGGAGAAGCCTCGAACCACGGCCGCGGCAAGTCCCAGAGCGAGTCGGGATGGCGCGCGCCGAGCAGCACCTGGTTCGGCGCATAGTCGCGAGCGGCCTCCCACGGGCGAAGGGCGGCGCGGATCGATCCCTCCACCCCGGCGGCCACGGCGATGTCGCGGCTCGGCTTGGAGCCGTGGCGGACGAGGCCCGGCGCGTGGGCGAGAAAGAAGCGCGCCCCGCGGATCACGGGCTGGCGCAGGACCCGCGGCGCCATCAGGATCGCCGCCTCCTCATCGGCCCGCGGCCTGCGCGTCGCTCGTCATTCGATGCAGCTCTGAGTGCCGAAGCCGTAGTGGTCGTCGTAGCGCCAGGGCGGCGGCAGCGTGCCCGCCGTGGGCAGCGCCGAGTCGGCGCCCCCGTGCAGGCCGACTCCCGACCCGCGATGGATCACCTTCCGGTCGAGGCCGATCACGCGGCTCACCGGGCCCGGGTCGGCCACCTGGAGCGTGACGTTCTTGAAGAAGCTCGTGCTCACGATGGCGTCGGCCTCGGGCAAGGGCTCGAGCATCGTGGGCGCGCCGTCGGTCGCGTCGTCCTCGCTGGTGAGGAACACGGTCTTGATCCCGAGGCGCTCGCACGCCTGGATCGTGCGCACCACCTCGATGAACTCGTTGCCGCCCGCGTCCCACGTCACCACCGCGCCCTGCGCGCCCAGCATCTTCGCCGTCTTGGCCGTCTGGTTGGCGATCATCTGCTTCTCGTGCTGGGTGGTCCACTCGGTCCGGAGCACGACCACGCCGAGGAAGTTCCAGTCGCGGCCGTGCCGCCGATAGAGGTCCATGAAGAGCGGGTTGTTCGCCACCGTCCACGACATGGCGAAGGCGGTGCGATACGGCCCGGTGAGCGCGCCGTCGATGACCTCGTTGGGATGAAGGATCCACGGCGGCGTGAGCTGGGTGAGGCCATAGGTCGCCGTGCAGAACGCGGTGAGCGAGCCCGACATGGCCTGGGGCGAGTGCACGCCCCAGATGTAGACGACGCGCGGCAGAGTCCGGATCGCACGGCGCGAGCTCGAACACCTCGTGCTCGGGCGGCGTCAGGCCCGCGGTGGCGCGCGCGACGTGATCGCTCACGGCCAGCGCCGCCTTGTGGACGGCGTCGTTCCGGCTCTCGTCGGACAGGCCGGGGTCGGGCTCGACGACGACGCACAGGAGCTGGAGGCGATGGTAGGGATACATCTCGGCGAACGGGCCCGACATGTCGAGATAGGTCTCGACGAAGTCACCGCCCGAGTCGTGCCAGTTGACGCTCGAGACCTCGACGACGCCCATGCCGGCCAGCCGGTGCGTGCGCCCCTGGCCGACGGTGGCGATGTCGCGGCCGCAGATGCCCGGATAGCACTGCCCGGCGCCTTCCACCTTGATGCGCGGCTCGATCACGTCGCGCACGGGCCAGATGCGCACGGAGTCGCCGGGCGCGGCGATCTCCAGATTCACCGTGGCGATGCGCGGGTCGCGCCGGACCTCGGCGAGCGCCGCCGCCTTGTCCACCGTGAGGTGGCCGTCGGCCCAGCGCGTGGCGTCGCCGAAGGCGATCGACCGGACCGGGAAGCTCCCCAGCTCAAGACGCATGGGCCGCCTCCCCTGAATCTCCCGGGCCTTCGTGCGGGTCGAAGAGGGTCGGCCCCGCCACCGGCACCGTGACGGCCTCGAGCGCCTTCTTCACGATGCGCATGCCGTAAGCGTAGTCCTTCTCGGGCCCGAGGCCGGGATCGCCGCAGACGTGCTCGATGCGCGCGCCGCGCACCACGCGGTTGGCGCCCGTCGTCATCGCGAAGCTGTAGATGGCCGAGATCATGCCCACCGGGATTCCCGCTCGCTCGATCTCCTTCGCTATCGTTGCGCCGCAACGATTGCAGGTCCCTCAGGTGGCGACGAGGAGGACGCCGTCGACGCGCGCCGCCCTGAGATCCTCCGCGATGCTGCGCCCGAGCTCGCGCGCCATCGCCACCGGCGTCGAGACGCCGGGCAAGGCGTACATCCACTCGTGCACGCGGCCGATCTGCCCCTTGCCCTCGAGGTCGCGCAGGAAGGACAGCGGCAGGATGTAGTTCGGGTTCTTGTTGACGATGTGGTTGAAGTAGCCCGCGTGATACGCCTCCCAGCCCTCCGGCGTCAAGGCCTCGAGCTCCTTCACCGAGTGGCGGTGATAGCGCGTGGCATTGGCGGCCACCTGCCTGTCCGGGTTGCCCTTCTTCACGCAGGCCGCCCGTCGTGACCATGGCGATGGTCGCGCGCGCGAGATCGGCGATGGGCGCGGCCGGCGTGACGCGATCCGGCGCGTGGAAGGGCACCTCGCTCACGAACGGCCGGCCGTGGAGCTTGTCGAGCAGCATGTCGAGCGCGCGCTGGTAGCCCGGGCGGCCGCGGTCCCAGACGCGGCGCTTGCCCTGGGCGATATAGCCCTCGACCTCGGCGGGACCGAGGGCTTCGCCACGCCCCAGGCGCAGGGCGAAGCGCGCGAGGCTCGTGATGGCGGGCTGCATGCCCGTGGCCGACTCCGCGGTGGGGACGATGAGGACGCGCTGCCGGTTGGCCTCCACCGCCGGGTTGTCGGGATGCATGCCCGTCACCGCCGGGACACCGAGCGCGGCCGCGGCGCGACAGGCGGCCGCGCATGCGAGGCCGTAGCGGCCCGAGCCGAAGGCCGGGCCCGCCACCACCACGTCGGGCCGCAGGGTCACGAGCTTGGCGCGGATGGCGGCGACGGCCGCCTCCTCCCGCTCGGCGATGTGGTTGTCGCCGCAGATGACGGTGCCGACGACGCGCCCGGCATCGCCGAGCGCGGCCTGGAGCGCGCGCCCCGGCCCCACCGGCTCGGGACGCATCGAGACCCCGACGTCGGCGCGCTCCTCGCCACCGATCCCGGCAAAGAACTGGTTCAGGTAGTGGGCGACACGCAGGGGCTCGCTCATGCTCTCCTCCTCGCGGCTACTCCTCGTGGGCGCGGCTGAGCTATACGTCGGTCCGCCGGCCGTCAGCGGCGTCGCAGCCAGCCTTGTCCTCCCGCCTGGCTGCCCCTATACTCGCGCGCCGACCGCATGCGACGATATCTGGCGCAGCGCCTCATCTCCGCGCTCTTCGTGCTCGTCGGTGTCTCCGTCGTCGTCTTCCTCGCGCTGCACCTGACTCCCGGCGACCCGGCGCAAATCCTGCTCGGGCCGATGGCGACGCCGACGGAGCTGGCCGCGCTGCGCGGACAGCTCGGGCTCGACAAGCCGGTCCTGGTGCAGTACGGACGATGGGCGTCTCAGGTGGCGCAGGGCGACTTCGGCCGCTCCATCATGCTGCGCCGTCCCGTGCTGCCGGAGCTATGGCGCCGATTCCAGGCCACGCTGGTGCTGGCGGGCGGCGCCCTGCTGCTGGCGTTCCCGCTCGGCGTGCTGATGGGCGTGCTGTCGGCCACGCGGCCCGGGATCGCGTATCGATGGACTCTTCCCAGGTCATCGCGATGATCGGCATCAGCATGCCCGCGTTCTGGGTGGGGCTGTTGTTGATCATCGGGCTTCTCGGTCCGGCTCGGCTGGCTGCCCGGCACCGGCATGTACGCGCCGGCGGGCGACGGCGGACTGCCGCGACTCTGCTCGACGCACCTGATCCTGCCCGCGGTGACCCTGTCGCTGGTGCCGCTGGCGATCGTCTCACGGCTCACCCGATCCAGCATGCTGGACGTGATCGCGCAGGACTACGTGCGGACGGCGCGCGCCAAGGGCGCGTCCGAGCGGCGCGTGATCGGCTGGCACGCCTTCCGCAACACGCTGGTGCCGCTCGTCACGGTGCTCGGCCTCGAGGTGGGCTACCTGCTGGCGGGAGCGGTTTACGTGGAGACGGTGTTCAGCTGGCCGGGCATCGGCTTCATGATGGTCAACGCGATCCTGACGCGCGATTTCCCGCTGGTGCAGGGCGGCGTGCTGCTGATCGCCACCACCTACGTGGCTGATCAACCTCGCGACCGATCTGCTCTACACGTGCGTGGATCCGCGCGTGCGGCACACGTAGCGTGCGGCATTACCCGGCTCAGCCCGCCAGGCGAGCCGAATCGGCGCACGGAGCCAGCGCGCGAGCTCGGCCGACCGGTCGGCGTGTGGCTCGGCCGCCAGTCGGTCGCTGATCGGCGCTCGCCGTGGTCGGCGATCGTGCTGGCCCGCGGCGCGCTGGCTCCTGCTGCCGCTCGCCGACCCCAACCGGACGCAGCCGAGCCGGCGTCTTGCGCCGCCGCTCACGCCGGGCTATCCGCTCGGGTCCGATCACCTCGGCCGTGACCTGCTGAGCCGCGTGATCTGGGGAGCGCGCGTTTCCCTTGACGGTGGGCGTGCTGGCGACGCTCGCCATGGTCGCCGGGCACGGCCGTCGGCCTGGTCGACGGGCTTCTATGGCGGTGTCACCGACAACGTCGTCATGCGCGGGATCGACCTGGTCATGGCGTTTCCGTACATCCTGCTCGCCATGCTGCTGGTCGCCGCGCTCGGCCCCGGCCTCGTGAACGCGATGATTGCCGGTGGCGGTGGTCAACGTCGTCCTTCTACGCCCGCGGCGTGCGCGCGGCGGTGCTCCTGCTGCGCGAGCAGGAGTTCGTCGAAGCGGCGCGCGCGGTCGGCTCGACGGAGTGGCGCATGCTCGGCCGCCACATTCTGCCCGGGATCGTCGGGCCCATCCTGGTGTTCGTCTCGATGAACATCGGCGTCATGATCACGAGAGCGCCGGGCTCAGCTTCATCGGCCTGGGCGCGCAGCCGCCGACCGCGGACTGGGGCACCATGCTGGCCGACGGCCGGCAGTTCATCACGGTCGCCGCGCACGTCGCCGCCATTCCGGGCTTCGCGATTTTCATCTTGGTGCTGGGTTGTAATCTCGTGGGCGACGGGCTGCGCGACGCGCTCGACCCGCGATTGCGATGATGCACATCTTAGGCAGTGCGATGCCGCAGGTCAGGCACGAGACCGACCAGCGGAGGAGACGCGATGACAAGCATGGCGACGTATCGTGATGGCGGCGACGGTGCTCGCGGGCGCTCGTGGGCGCGAGGGTCGGCCACGACGCGACGGCGGCGGGCAAGACCGCTGGTGGTGGGGCTGGTCGCCGAGCCCACCTCGATGGATCCCGGGCAGCTCACCGACATCAACTCGATGCGGGTGCTCTCGAGCGTGTACGACACGCTCGTGCGCTTCAAGGAGGGCTCGTTCACCCAGGAGCCGGGCCTGGCCACGGCGTGGAAGATGTCGCCCGACGGCCTGACCTACACGTTCACGCTGCGCCAGGGCGTCAAGTTCCACGACGGCACCCCGTTCGACGCCGAGGCGGTGAAGTTCACCTACGATCGGCTCCTCGATCCCAAGCATCCCGAATGCGGAGACCGGGCCCTTCCCGTTCGCATCCTTCTACTACGGCGCGATCAAGGAGGTGACGGTGGTGGATCCAGCCACGGTCCGCTTCACCGTCAAGGAGCCGTTCTCCCCGCTGCTCAACAACCTCACGCTCAACACCGGCCGCATCGTGAGCCCCGCCGCGGTCAAGAAGTGGGCGAAGGAGTTCGCCAGCCATCCGGTCGGGCACCGGCCCGTTCAAGTTCGTGAGCTGGGACAAGAACGTGCGGATCGTGCTCGAGGCGAACGCCGCGCTACTGGGCCGGTCGGCCCGAAGCTGGAGCGGATCGTGTTCCGGCCGCTGGTGGAGGAGCAGACCCGCGTCACCGAGCTCATGTCGGGCGGCGTGGACTTCATCGTCGACGTGCCGCCGGACAACGTGGCCCAGGTCAAGAAGGACGCGCGGCTGGCCTACTACGAGCAGCCCGGCCCGCACATCTGGTGGGTCACGCTCAACACGCAGAAGAAGCCGTTCAACGACGTGCGGGTGCGACGGGCCGTGAACCACGCGGTGAACCGGGACGCGCATCGCGAACGATCTGCTGAAGCGCACCGCCACCGCCGCCATCGGGCCGATCCCGCCGTCGATCACGTGGGCCTTCACCGACCAGGTGACGAAGTATCCGCTACGACCCGGAGCGAGCCAAGAAGCTGCTGGCCGAGGCCGGGCTATCCCAACGGGTTCCCGGCCGTGTTCTGGATCCCGGAGTCGGGCTCCGGCATGCAGTCGCCGAAGACGATGGCGCAGGCGATCCAGGCCGACCTGGCCGCCGTCGGCGTCACCGCGTCCATCCAGACCTTCGAGTGGGGCGCCTATCTCGAACAAGTACGGCAAGGGATTCGGCCAGGACGCCGACATGGGCGCCATGTCCTTCATGCTCGATCCCGGTGATCCGGCGCCCATGCTGAGCCTGGTCATCGACGGCAAGGGCGGATTCCGTGGGCGGCGCCTACGCCAACCCCGAGGTGGACGCGCTGCTGGCCGAGGCGACGCGGATCACGGATCTCAAGAAGCGGGGTGACCTCTACCGGCAGGTGCAGAAGCTGGTGGTCGACGACGCGCCGTGGATCTTCGTGGACAACGCGCATCCAGAACGCCGCCGGCACGAAGAAGGTGGCGGGCTTCAAGCTGCACCCGTCGTTCTACCTGTTCTTCGACAAGATCTCCGTGGCCCCATAGCCGCCGTTCCTGCTCGCGACGACCTGCGCTGCGTCGCCGATCGCGCGCGTCAGGCCGCCGTCACGCCGCCGTCGACGGGCAGGGCGGCGCCGGTCACGAACGAGGCCTCGTCGGACAGGAGGAAGAGCGCCGCATTGGCGATCTCCTCGGGCCGGCCGGTGCGGCCCAGCGGCACCGAGCCGCCGGCGCGCGGCGCACCAGGTCCTCCGGGTCCATCCCCGCCGTCGACTTCTGATCGGGCCGCGCCACGAAGACGCGGAGCATGGGCGTGTCGATGGGCCCGGGGCACACCGCGTTGACGCGAATCTTCTCGGGGGCGAGCCGCACGGCGAGGCTCTTGACGAAGCCGACGACGCCGAACTTGCACATCGAGTAGACCGGGCTGTACGCGGAGCCCTGCAGCCCCGAGGTCGAGGCGGTGAACAGCAAGCTGCCGCCGCCGCGGGCGCGCATCTCCGGAATCGCCGCCTCGGTCGTGATCAGCACCGTGCGCAGGTTCAGGTCGATGGCGAGATCGAACGCGCCGAGATCGATGCCCTCGACCGCGGCCGGCCCCGGATGCCCGACGTGGTTCCAGACGAAGTCGAGCCCCTTGAAGCGGCCCACCGTGTCCCACACGATGCGGCGCGACTCCTCGTCCTTCGTCAGATCCGCGACGATCCCGTGCGCGGTGCCACCCGCCGCGGTGATCTCGCTCACCACGCGCTCGACACCCGCGGCGTCGACGTCGACCACGGCCACCTGCGCGCCCTCACGCGCGAAGCGCAGGGCTCCCGCGCGTCCCATGCCCGAAGCTGCCGCGGTCACGATCCCGATCTTTCCGGCCAGGCGCATCGTCGCTCCTCCAGAGGGTGGATTGGGGACCCGATTCTATCACCGGTCTCGATTGGCTCTTTCACGCGCTGCTTCACGCGAACGCGAAGGCGCGCCGCGGATTGTCGACGAGGAGCCGGTGCAGCCCGGCGTCGTCCACGCCCTTGGCGCGCAGGCGGGGCACCACGTTGACGAGCAGATGGTGGTAGCCGTAGCCGCCGTACTTCACCAGCGACGTCTTGTAGGCGATGTCGTGCGAGAGCAGGAGCCGGTCGCCGTGTCCCGCCGCGATCAGCGCGAGGATATGCGCCATGCGCCCGCCGTCGTTCGGCATGTCGAAGCTCGGGTTATAGGGGTAGTAGGAATTCTCGAGGCCGAAGAGGTCGTACTCGAGCCAGATCCCCGTCTGCGCCAGGTCGATCACCGCCCGCACGTCGCTGATCGTGCGGTCGATGTGGCACATGATCGTGCGCGCCACGTCGCCGCCTTCCTTGTCCACGAGCTCCGCCAGCTCCATCGGCATCTTGGGATGCCGCCCGGGTGCACCATCAGCGGAGCGCCGGTCTGCCGCTGCGCGGCGACGGCCGCCCGCAGAACTTTCCGCTCGTTCTCCGCCAACGGGTAGGTCGTGCCGATCTCCCCGAGCAGCCCCGCTCGCACGCCCGTGTCGCCGGCGCCCACCGTGACGTCGGCGATCATCTCGTCCGCCAGGGCGTCGACGCTCTTTCCGTCCATGTCGGGCGGATGCGAGGCGGCGACGTAGTAGCCCGAGCCCATGACGACGTTCATCCCGGTGGCGCGCGCGATGCGCGCCAGCGCCAGCGGATCGCGCGCCAGCGTCCTCGGGGTCGGGTCGACCACGGTCGAGCCGCCCGCGTGCTTGAACAGCCGGATCTCGTCGGCGGCGACCTGCTCGTCGGTGAGGCGGAGGTTGTCGAGATTGGCGTTGAAGTGCTGGCGCACCCAGCCGAGATTGGCGAGGCTCACCGGCTCCCAGGCCCGCCCCTTGTCGCTCGCGGCGGCGGGTTCCGCGAACATCACCTTGAAGTCGATGAGGAGATGCTCGTGCGGCAGCGTGATCCCCATCGCCTCCGGCGAGATCGATCCCAGCACGGTCTGCACCTGCCCGGCCAGCGATGGCGTCATGCGCGCTCCTCTCTGTTTTGCGTATCGGATTCCATGGTCGCCCTCACCGTATGCAGGAAGGCCGACGCCGTCAATGGCGTTGCTGCTCGAGAGGGCAGATGTGCGCTCGCGGAGACGGGCTATGACGTCAGAGGCGCGGGATCTGCGGCAGGTGATCGAAGTGTGCGTCACGCGCGAAGAGATGCAAGTCGTGTTGTATGACCAGCGCGGCGATCCAGAGGTCGTTCGTCGGGATGGGGTGCCCTGCCGGCGCAGCTGGTGAAATAGTCGCGCGTAGTGGTGCGTGGTGTCCTCGTCGGCAAAGACCGGGTCGACGCGGCGGCTGTCGAGGAAGCGGACGAGATTGGCTTCGTTCTCCCGGTCCGAGCGCCGCCTGCGAAGCCGGCGCGCAGCTCGCCGAGCACGACGAACGGCACGAGGATCTCGTCCGCTCGCCGGAACCGTTCCACCGCTGCCGGAAGGCCTTCGCGAAATCGACATAGCGGTTTGTGTCGATCGCGATTCTCACCGCCAGAGCGCCTCCTCGACCCGATCCTGAGCCTCGATCGCATCGTCGAAGCCGGGGACATCCACCCACGAGCCGGCCAGGGCGTCGAGGTCGGTATAGACACGCTCTGGCGCGTCCGTACCCTCGGCTTCCCGAATCAGAGCGTCCCGCAGGACCTCGTTGAGGCTCTTGCGCTCGTTCTGCGCCCTGCGCCGCAGTGCCTTGTCGACATGCGCGGGGACGCTGCGCACGGTGTACTGGACCGTTGGGGGAGGGGGGGCCCCTCGACCTCGTCGCCCCGTCGATCCGATCCTCCCGAGTCGTCTTGCCTGCTTGCTCATGTAGGCACTATATCCATGAGATGCCTGCATGGCAAGGCGGCGCGTCGACAAGAGCGACCTGTACGGAAGGAGCCACTCGGCGTAGCCTGTGGCCATGCGTATCGGTGTCCTCCTTCCCACCCGCGGTGTGGTGATGCAGTCGCTGCGACGACCGCCCGTCGAGACGTGCTGGACGATGGCGCGACTCGCCGACCAGGCGGGCTACGACGCCGTCTGGGTCGGCGACAGCATCGTGGCCAAGCCGCGCTTCGAGCCGCTGACGACGCTCGCGTACCTCGCGGGCATCACCACGCGGGTGCGACTGGGAACGGCCGTGCTCCTCCCGGCGCTTCGCCACCCGGTCGTGCTCGCCCATCAGATCGCCAGCGTGGACTCACGTCTCGCGGGGACGCGTGGTGCTCGGCCTCGGCGTGGGCTGGAGCCTGCCGTCCGCCGAGCGCGAATGGGCGGCGTGCGGGGCCGATCACAAGCGACGCGTCCGGCGCCTCGAGGAGCACGTCGAGATCTGGCGGATGCTCTGGCGCGGCGAGCCGGTGACCCATCGGAGCGGCGACGTGGACCTGCGCGATCACACCGTCGGCCCGCTGCCGTGGAACGAGGCGGGACCGCCCGTCCTGATCACCGCGGGCAATCGCGGCGAGCTGCTCCCCGCGCAGTTCGACCGCTTCGCGCGGCTCGGCGACGGGATCATCACGACGTATCTGCACGCCGAGGAGTGCCGACTCGTGCGCGAGCGCGCCGAGGAAGCGCTGGCGCGCCACGGCCGCGCCCGCCCCGACTTTCCGCTCTGCGTGTACACGACGGTCAGGCTGGACGACGATCCCCGCACCGCCGAGCGCGTCACCACCGAGTTCCTCGCCACCTACTACGGCGGCGGCGTCCACTCGCGCGGCACCATGGGCCTCGGCCCCGCCGACGCCGTGATCGCCGCCCTTCGCCGCTACGCCGCCGCCGGCGCCACCGATCTCTGCATCCGCTTCGTCGGCGACGACCAGCTCGCCCAGCTCGAGCGCTTCACCAGCCGACGTCTCCTCCGCGCTGCGCGAGCCAGACTAGGAGCCTGTCCGGAGAAACCCGGCTAGAGCGATGAGAAGCGGTCCAGCTGCGGAGGCGGCGCCCGATGGCCGCACGCGAGGCGTACTCTCTGTACGTTGAGCGTGCGGTCGAGGGCGCCAACGAAGCAGATGGGCCCTCACATCGCCCTAGCGCAGCGCCACGCAGGTCTCCGAGCCGCGGCAGGTCGTCGAGGCGATCGACGAGGGCCTCCACCCGGGCCACGCCGGCGGGACTGAGCACCACGCCCGCCAGCTCGCGGAATTTCGACGCGGATCTCTTCTTCTCCATACGGATCCTGGAAGTCGCCGCGGGCGCTCTCGCGCAGCCGGGTGACGCTGGCGGCCGTCGGTCAAGGTCACGGTGACGCGCGCCGGCTTGAGTCGCGGCACGTGGGCGCTGAGATCGGGATCCTCGCGAACATGTGACCCGGCGACGGAAGGCCGCGATCGCGGGATCTCGAACGACCTCGTCGGTGAAGGCGTGATAGCCCGCGTGTGCCTCGCAGCACCAGGGCGGCGGCCGCGTGGGGCAGCGAGTACTTGGCCGCGAAATAGTTGACCGGGTCGGGCTCGCGCATGTTCGCGGCGAAGCGGTAGGTCGCCACCTCGATGCGCTCGATGCTGTCGGGATGCGGCCGGAGCTCGGTGAGGATGTCTTCCAGCGCGTCCAGCGCCGAGTAGATCGGGTTGCAGCAGGCGCGCAGCCGGAAATAGTTGCGGGCGATCTCCCAGCGCTCGCCCAGCTCTTCCGTCACGGCCTCGGGACGGAATCCGTCGCCGACCAGCTGGCCGAAGGCCTCCTCGATGGCGTTCGGCTGTGCGGCGACGCCGGCCAGCGCCAGCTCCGGCGCCAGCGCGCCGGCGAAGCCGCTCATCCCGCCGGCCACGTTCAGCGCGGTGGCGCCCGCCACGGCGTTGGTGTAGCTGGGTGTGAGGACGAGGATCGCGCCGATCCGGAGCGCCGAGGCTCATCTGGTCGCCGGTCAGTCCGCGCAGCCGCGCCCCGGCCGCCACCGCGCCCAGGAGAGGCGCCTGGCCATTCTGGTGGGCGATCGGCCGGGCCGTCAGCGCCGCGCCCAGTCGGACGGCGACTTCGTAGCCGAAGATCAGCGCGGCCAGCGTCTCCCGGCCCGGACCGTTCCAGCCATTCGGCGCTGGCCAGCGCGGTCGGCAAGACCTGCACGGCGGCCTGGCAGGAGACGTAGCGATGCCCCTCGCACAGCTCGATCGAGCGCCCCGCCAGTCCGTTGAGCAGCGCCGCCGTGCGCGGATCCGTCGTCGGCCAGGCCGGCGCGTAGACGGTCGCGCCGCGGCCACCGGTCGCGGTCAGTCGCGCCCGCACGCCGGCCACCTCGGGCTGCACCGAGCCCGCCAGCATCACGCCCAGCGTGTCCAGCAGCACGAGCTTGGCGTGCTCCCGAACAGCCTCGGGGATCGTCTCCCACGGCGTGTCGGCCACGAACCGCGCCAGCTCCTCGATTGCCTGCCCCATCGCGATCTCCTTCGAAGCCCAAGGGGCCCGCCCGCGGCGCATGCGCGAGCGCTCGACGCCGGGCATCGGTCAATAACCATTCGCCCAATCGACGACGTTGGTCACGGGCCGCCCGTCCAGATACGCGCGCAGATTGTCGCAGAAGAGGTCGATCCCCCGATGCTGACGCACGTCGCTGCCGCCAGAGACATGCGGGGTGATGAGGACGCGCTCATCGTCCCAGAGGCGACGATCGGGTTCATGTTCGAACTCGCCCACATAGACGTCCAGGGCCGCCCCCCGCAGCTTTCCCGCCGCGAGGGCAGCGATCAACGCCTCTTCGTCGATGATTTCACCCCGCGCGACGTTGACCAGGATGGCGCCGGGCTTCATGGCGGCAAAGGCCTCCCGACCGATCAGCTTGGTCGTCTCCGGTGTCCACTGACAACAGACCACCACGCCGTCGCTCTCCTCGAGGAGAGCATGGAGATGCTCGGGGCCTTCCAGGCGGCTGAATCCGGCTGGCAGTACGCCATCGGGCGCCACCCGGCGCCGCGTGCCGATCACCCGCATGCCGGCACTGGCGCACAGCCGCCCCACCTCCTGGCCGATGCCACCGGCGCCCACGACGCAGACCGTCTTCCCCTGCAGCAGCAGGGGGCGATAGGGGCGATGGTCGAAGCGATGCCGCTGCCTGATCGCGAGATGCATGGTGGAGCCCCCGGGCGAAGTGGAGGAGGCTGGCCAGGACATACTCGGCCATGGCGCGGGTATTCCCATGGCCGCGCGAGGTGGTGACGGTGACATCGCTGCCCCAGAGATCCCCGCGCAACAGGTTGCTCGCCCCGGCCGGGAGCTGGTGGAACCAGCGCAGGCGCGGGGCGCGAGCCCGGAGATCCAGCGGAAACGGAAAGCCGCCGAGGATGATCTCGGCGCCGGCCAGCAGCCGGTCGCGCTCCGGCGCGAACTGGTCGGATCCGAACGCTGGCCGAGGTAGCGTTGCACGGTCCACGGCGGCCAGGTCTCGCGGAGCTCGACGTCGAACCAGCCTCGCGCATCGACCACATGCACGCATCGGTCGACCGCCGCGATACGACCCAGAGCGTCGTCGGGCACCGGGACGATCACCAGGACTTCTCTGGTCAGCATCGTGACCCTCTGCATCCGCGCGTGGCGGTCTTGTTGGCCGGGACGCACGGCCAGCAGACCGGCGCGATTCTACCGAGCGCCCGCTCGTATCTCAACGGAAAGATTTCGGTTGTGTGGGCGATTCACTGTGCTACTTTTCGCCACACTTACGCGCGCGGGCTGTCGCAAGCGGCCGAAGAGCCGAAATCAGGAGGGGCCATGATGGAGCGAACGCGAACGATTGCTCGGCGCGCCGCGGTGCGCGCGCTCGGCGCTGATCACCGTGACGGTGGGGCTGGCCGCGGGCGCGCCCGCCGCCGCTGCGCCAACCGGCGAGGTCAGGATCGGCCTCGCGGCCGAGCCGAACACGTTCGACCCGCACCTGACCGTCGGCCGCAACACCCAGATCTTCATCGTCAACGTCTACGACGGACTGACCGCCCGCGACGCCCAGGGCAATCTGGTGCCGGCCCTCGCGGAGTCGTGGAAGCGGCTGAACCCCACCACCTGGCAGTTCGTCCTGCGCAAGGGTGTCAAGTTCCACAACGGCGACGACTTCAACGCCGAATCGGTCAAGTTCACCCTCGACCGGGCGACCAACCCGGAGACCAAGGCCACCATCGGCTCCGAGCTCAGCACGATCGCCGGCACCGAGATCGTGGACCCCTTCACGGTGAACGTCGGTCACCAAGGCGCCCGACTTCCTGCTGCCGGTCCGCCTGGGCGAGCTATTCGGCCTGATGCTCTCGCCGAAGCACACCAACGCCGTGGGCAAGGAAGCGATCGCCACCAAGCCGAACGGGACCGGTCCGTTCAAGCTGGTCACGTGGTTGAAGAACGAGCAGATGGTGCTCGAGGCGAACGAGAGCTACTGGCGCGGCGCCCCGAAGGTGAAGAGGATCATCGTGCGGCCGATCCTCGAGGACGCCGCCCGGATCGCCGCGCTGCAGGCCGGCGAGGTGGATCTGATCGCTCCGATCCCCCACGTCCGGATCGGCGAGCTCAAGCGGAACGACAAGCTGGTGATCAAGACGATCGCCGCGCCCCGCATCTTCCACGTCACGATCGACGTGCGCAAGCCGCCGTTCGACAACGTCAAGGTGCGCCAGGCGCTGAACTACGGGGTCGACGTCAACGCGATCGTGAAGAGCCTCTACTTCGGCTACGGCACCCGGCTCGCGACGGTGGTGGACAAGGGAGCGCTGGGATACGACCCGAGCGTCCAGCCCTACCCGTTCGATCCGAGCAAGGCGAAGGCGCTGCTGGCCGAGGCCGGCTTCCCGAACGGCTTCGAGACCGAGTTCGACAGCTTCACCGGCAGCATCGCCGACCACAGCAAGCCGGCCGAGGCGATCGTCGGCTTCCTCCAGAAGATCGGGGTGAAAGCCAAGCAGAACGTCTTCGAGTTTGCCGCCTTCGGCCCGCGACGGGTGCAGAATCGGACCGCACCGCTGTTCATCTACAGCATCGGCAACGCCTATCTCGAGCCCTCCTGGGTGCTGCGCTGGATGACCCAGGGCGGCCTCGGCATGCACTACAAGAACGCCAAGCTCGACGAGATGCTGACGAGGATCGAGGCGACCGACGATCCGAAGAAGCGGGCGCCGCAGTACAGCGACGTCCAGAAGCTCATCAAGGACGAGGCGCCGTTCATCTTCCTCTTCCAGGCCGACGGCGGTGTTCGGGATGAGCACCCGGATCGACTACACGCCGCGCCCGGACGAGACCCAGTGGCTGTACCCGCTGGGGATCAAGGGATGACTTGCGCGCCTACATCGCGACGCGCCTCGCCACCGCGGTCCTCGTCATCCTGGGTGTCTCGCTCGTCTCGTTCCTCCTGACGTTCCTCACCGGGGATCCGGCCGAGATCATGCTGCCGCCGGGGGCGACGGCGGACCAGATCACGAAGTTCCGGGCGGCGTGGGGATTCGACGATCCGCTCCCGGTTCAGTACTGGCGGTTCCTGAGCCGAGCGGTTCACGGAGACTTCGGCGTCTCGCTGCGGCACGGCCAGTCGTCGCTGCCGCTGATCGCGGCGCGGTTGCCGGCCACGCTGCAGCTCACCGTGACGGCGATGCTGCTGGCCATCGTGCTGGCGGTGCCGCTCGGCGTGCTGGCGGCCGCCAACCGCGGCAGCACGATCGACCTGCTCGCGATGGGTGTGGCGCTGCTCGGCCAATCGGTCCCCAACTTCTGGCTGGCGATCATGATGATCCTGCTGTTCGCCGTCTCCTGGGGGTGCTGCCCACCTCCGGGCGCGGCGGGCTGGCGCACGTGGTGATGCCGGCCGCCGCCATCGCGATCAATCTGATGGCGTTGCTGACGCGCCTGGTCCGCACGACGATGATCGAGGTGCTCACCGAGGACTACGTGCGGACCGGCCGCGGCAAGGGGCTGCGGGAGCTGGCCGTGGTGACCCGCCACGCCTTACCCAACGCGCTGATCCCGCTGGTCACGGTGGTGGGACTGCAGTTCGGCTACATCCTGGGCGGGGCGGTCGTGATCGAGACGGTCTTCACGTGGCCGGGCGTGGGATTGTTCACGATGCAGGCGATCCTGAACCGCGACTACCCGGTCGTTCAGGCGTCGGTGTTCATCCTCGCCACCGGGGTCGTGCTGATCAACCTGACCGTGGACCTGCTGTACCTCTGGCTCGACCCCCGCATCCTGCTAGAGCGATGATAAGGGCCCATCTGCTTCGTTGGCGCCCTCGGCCGCCGCGCTCAACGTAGAGCGACTACGCCTCGCCGGCTGCCTTCGGGCGCCGCCTCGCAGCTGGACCCTTCTCCTCGCTCTAGCCGGGTCTCGCGATGATAAGGGCCCATCTGCTTCGTTGGCGCCCTCGGCCGCCGGCTCAACGTAGAGCGACTACGCCTCGCCGGCTGCCATCGGCGCCGCCTCGCAGCTGGACCCTTCTCCTCGCTCTAGCCGGGTCTCGCGATGAGAAGGGCCCATCTGCGGAGCTCGCTCCGGCTGGTCCGGCGCAGCCCGCTGGCCAGCGTTGGCGCCCTGATCGTCGGCCTGGTCATTGTCGCGGCGCTGGCGGCGCCGCTGCTGGCGACCACCGATCCGATCGACCAGGACCTGACGGTCGTGCTGCAGCCGCCATTCTGGATGGAGGACGGCTCGGTTCGGCACCCGCTCGGCACCGACCACCTCGGGCGAGACGTCTACTCGCGCCTGGTCTACGGCGCCCGGATCTCGCTGACGATCAGCGTGCTGGCGGCGCTGCTCGGCGCCGCGGCCGGCGTCGCGGCCGGACTGGTGGCGGGCTACCTCGGCGGGTGGGTGGACGCCGTCATCATGCGGATCGTGGACCTGAACCTCGCGTTCCCGCTGATCCTGCTGGCTCTGGCGGTGGTGGCGCTGCTCGGCGCCAGCCTGCGCAATCTGATCATCGTGATGGCGATCACCACCTGGATGATCTACGCGCGCGTGGTGCGCGGGCTGACCCTCACGCTGCGCGAGCAGGAATTCGTGCAGGCGATCCGGGCACTCGGGGCGCACGACGCGAGGATCATCGCCCGCCACATCCTGCCCAACGTGTTGGCGCCGGTCATGGTGATCTGGACGCTCGAGGTGGCGCGGGTCATCCTGATGGAGTCGGCGCTCTCCTTCCTGGGCCTCGGCGTGCCGCCGCCGACGCCAACCTGGGGCCGGATGCTGGCCGAGGGGCGCGACTACCTGGTGGTGGCCGGCTGGATCTCCATCTTCCCGGGCATCGCGATCATGGTGACGGTGCTCGGGATCAACTTCCTCGGCGACGGTCTGCGCGACCTGCTCGACCCGCGCCTGCGGCAGCAAACGTAGAGGAGGCGAACGCGACCGTGTCCATCTTGATCGCCTGCGGAACGCTGATCGACGGAACCGGCCGGGGGCCGGTCAAGCAACGCCCGTCTCCTCGTGGACGGCGACCGCATCGTCGCGGTGGGGCCGGCGGAGGCCGTGACGGCGCCGCCGGGCGCCGAGACGATCGACCTCTCGGAATCCACGGTGCTGCCCGGCATGATCGATTGCCACACGCACCTGATGCTCGGCTTCGGTGACGACCTCGACGAGCAGTACCCCGAGCCCCCGCTTTACCAGACGCTCAAGTGCGTGCCGCATCTGCGCCAGGACATCCGCGCGGGCATCACGACCATCCGCAATCCGAGCGAGCGCTCCTTCCGGGCGGCCGCCGTGCGCCACGCCGTCGAGCGCGGCCTGATTCCCGGGCCCCGCATCCTGGCAGGCATGCGCGGGATCCGCGCCACTCATGGGTGGGGGCAGAACGCGTTTGGCTTCGATGGCGTCGAGAGCCTGCGGCAGGCGATCCGCGAGAACATCGCGGCCGGCGCCGACGTCATCAAGATCTACGCGACCGGGGAGAACTTCCGCGACACGGCCACCGTCGCCTACTTCACGCGCGACGAGATCCAGGCCTGCGTGGACGAGGCCCATCGCGTGGGTCTCCGCGTGGCCGCCCACGCCCACGGCGGCCCTGGCCTGCGCGACTGCCTGGAGGCGGGCGTGGACACGATCGAGCACGGCACGCGCATCAGCGAGGCGGACGTCGACCTGTTTCTCCGGCGCGGCGCCACGCTGGTGGCGACGTTCAATCCTACCTGCACGAGACCGTCCTGGTGCCGGGCCGCCCGCCGGAGTTCGTGCGGGGCGTCACGCTCGCCCAGGACAATGTGCGCCGCGTCTTCCCTGCGGCCTTGCGCTCGGGCATGAAGTTCACGGTGGGCTCCGACTCCCGGCACGGCCACTTCGTCTTCGAGCTCGAGACGCTGGTGGCGCTGGGGTTGTCGCCGATCGAGGCCATCTCCGGCGTGCACGCGCCAGGCCGCCGAGGCACTGGGTCTCCAGGACCGCACGGGGACCCTCGAGCCCGGCAAGTGGGCCGACGTCATCGCCACGCCGCTGGACCCGAGCCAGGACGTCTCGCGGCTGCGCGACGTGCGCTTCGTCATGAAGGGCGGCGTCCGCCAGGACCTGAGCCCGCTCTGAGCGCCGCAGCGAGCGGATCGTTCGCCTACACCGCGACGGGCGTGCTCAGGAAGCCTTCCAGCGCGGCCGCGGCGTCGGGTTCGTTGAGGGTGGGGGCGTGGGCCGAGCCCGCCACCGTCGCCAGGGTGCCATGGGGGAGTGTGGCCACGATCTTGCGGGCCTGCGCCTCCGACAGCACGTCGCTGATGGTGCCCCACAGCAGCAGGGTTGGGCACGGCAGCGAGGCGAGCACCTGCCACAGCTCGGGGTAGCCGTGCGCGCCATCGCGGGCGCGCTGCTGGTCGATGGCCGGGTCGTGCTTCCACACCCAGCGGCCGTCGGGGCCCTCCCGCAGCGCGTAGCGCGCCGTCTCGCGCTGCACCTCGGCCGAGGCCTTGGCCATGGCGGGGACCGTGCGGAACCGGTACGCCACCGCGTCGTCGAGCGAGGCGAACGAAGCGGGCCGCGACGCGCCCACCGCGGTGATGCGGTGGGAGCCGGCCTCGGAGTCGGGGCCGATGTCGTTGAGGACCAGCCGCTCCAGCCGGCCGGCGTGGGTGGCGGCGTAGTGCATGCTGATGCGCCCGCCCATGGACGTGCCCACCAGCGTGAACCGCGTCAGGCCCGAGCGCATCGATGAAGGCCACGAGGTCGGCGGTGTAGGCCGCCATGGTGTACTCGCCGGCCGGCGACCACGCGCTGTCGCCGCGGCCCCGCACGTCGAGCGCCACGACGTGGAAGCGGCCGGCGCAGCGGCGGGCGAAGCCGTCGAAGGCGTGCGCGTGGCTGGTGAGGCCGTGCACGCACACGATGACGGGGCGCCCTGGTTGCCCCAGTCCAGGTAGTGCAGCCGCAGGCCGTTCACCTCGACGAACTTGCTGGTGGGGGTGACGGTGGTCGCCATGGGAGCCTCCGTTCCTAGTAGTGGATGGCCCGCGGGACGCCGCCGCCCGCCGCAATCGTGTCGCCGTTGATGGCGATGGAGAGGGGTGAGCAGAGGAACGTCACCACGTGTGCCCACCTCGTCAGCGGTCACGAGGTGCTTGATGGAGTTGTTGTCGGCCATGCGCTTGAGCAGCTCCGCCGGGGTGGCGTTCTGGCGCTTGGCCCGCTCCTCCACCGCCGGCAGGGTGCGCTCCGTGAAGGTGGCGCCGGGGTGCACGCAGGTGACGTTGATGCCGAAGGGCCCCAGCTCGTCGGCCAGGTTCTTGCTCAGCGACGACACCGCCACGTTGCGCAGCGATCCCACGATGTTGCCGGTCTGGCGGGCGGCGAGGCCGCTGATGTTGACGATGCGGCCCCATCCGCTCGCCTTCATGCTGGGCACCACCGCCTGCGCGCAGCGGATGTAGCCCTTCACCTTGATGTTGATCTCGTCGTCGACGAACGCGCCCTTGACCTCGGCGAGCGAGGGCACCGGGGCATAGCCGCCCGGCTCGGCGGCGGCGTTCACCAGAATGTCGACGTGGCCCATGGCGGCGAGGGCCTGCTCACCCATGGCCTGCACGGACGCGTCGTCGCCGGTGTTCACCACGATGGCGATGACCTTGCGGCCGGTCTTGCCGGCGATCTCGGCGGCGGCGGCGTCCAGCCGGTCCTTGGTGCGGGCGGCCAGCACGATGTCGGCGCCCTCCTGGGCGAGCTGGATGGCGATGGCCTTGCCGATGCCGCGGCTGCCGCCGGTGATGAGCGCCACCTTCCCGTTGAGTTGCAGGTCCATGGGTCTCTCCTTGAGGTTGTTCTGGTCGGCCCGCCGTGCCTGTTCAGGGGCGAGCGCGAGCGCTCCGCGAGCTTACTCAGCCGTCGATGGGGTGTCAAACGCGGGAACATAGCCGACATGAGCGATTTCCGGCGTGGCCCCAGCCGGAGCGGCGCCGTCAATGGCGCCCGATATTTGCCGCCGCGCGGCGGCCCCGCCCATCGAACCCTCCGTGCCGCGTGCTAGGCTCAGGCCGGTGAGAGAATCGACACCCGCGACGACCCGCGCCCGAGCCCTGGAACGTGTCCGAGAAATCACCTTGCAGGTCCTGGGGGACCTCGACGTCCGCGTCTACCTCTTCGGGTCATCCGTCACCGGGCGGCTACGCCAATCCAGCGACATCGACGTGGCGATCGATCCCGTCCGTGCCCTGCCGTCAGCTCTCCTTGCCGAGCTACGTGAGCGCCTCGAAGAGAGCGCGATCCCATACGATGTCGACATCGTCGATCTGAGCGCGGCTTCACCGGAGATTCGATGCGCGCGTCGAGCGAGAAGGGTCTCCTGTGGAGAGGCTGACCGGACGGCTTGCCGAGGCCCGCCGTGCTCTGGCTTCCTTCGAGGAGCTCGCTCGGCGCCGCGAGCGGTCAATGATAGAGCGTGACGCCGCGATCATGCGGTTTGCGTACACCTTCGAGGCCGCATGGAAGGCCGTTCAGCTCTACCTGTACGAACATGAGGGCCTCGATGTGCGGATCACCGAAGCAGTCCATACGAGCGTCACGCGCGAATTGGCTTGCTGACCGACGAGCAGGCCGAGTCCGCCTTGAGCATGACCGACGACCGCAACCTCGTCGTCCATGTCTACCGGGAAGCGGTGGCCAGCGACCTCGACCGCCGACTCCATCTTCACGCGGTGACCCTGGCCGCCTGGCTCGGCGCCATAGCTGCTTGACAGCAGAAGTGACGGCGGACGATGCCGGCCGGGTCCGCCGCTGCACGGACGTCGGCCCTTCAGGCCACGTAGGCCGCTCGGCAACGGTGCAGTATGACCGCCCAATGCGGAGGCGCCAAAGCTGACAATCTGTTCGTTTTCGAGGCAGGAGTGCCCGGCACGACGGCTACCGCCCTTGATATTCCAGTGCTTTGCCGCGCCGCGACGAGCGGCATGGTGTTTGCCCCCGTCTTCCTGGTTACGGCAGAACCCGACCGACAAACGAGAAGGAGCACGAGAGTGAGCGGAACCGTCGAACGTCTCCAGGCCATCGAGGCCGTCACCACGTACTCACCGATCTCCGAGCCGCTGAATTTCTCCAAGGTCCAGATCGGCGAGTTCTTCTGCTTCGAACGTGTTCAGCCGACGCCGTCATGAAGCAGCGGCTCCCCAAGCCGGTGTACCAGTCCGTGATCCGGACCATCGACGAGGGAACGGAGCTCGACCCGTCCGTCGCCGACGTCGTCGCGTCGGCCATGAAGGACTGGGCCATCGAGAAGGGCGCCACGCACTACGCGCACGTCTTCTACCCGCTGACGGGCCTCACCGCCGAGAAGCACGACAGCTTCCTCTCGCCCGATGGGCAGGGTGGGGCGCTCGTCGAGTTCGCCGGCAAGACGCTCATCCAGGGCGAGCCCGACGCGTCGAGCTTCCCGAGCGGCGGCATCCGCGCCACCTTCGAGGCGCGCGGCTACACCGCCTGGGACGTCACCAGCCCGGCCTACATCCTCGAGAACCCGAACGGGACCACGCTCTGCATCCCGACGGCCTTCGTGTCGTGGACGGGCGAGGCGCTCGACAAGAAGACGCCGCTCCTGCGCTCGAGCCAGGCGCTCAACAAGCAGGCGCAGCGCGTGCTCAAGCTCTTCGGACACGAGAAGCCCGCCACCGTCGTCTCCTATGCCGGTGCCGAGCAGGAGTACTTCCTGATCGACCGCCACTTCTACTTCTCGCGGCCCGACCTGGTGGCGACCGGCCGTACGCTCTTCGGTGCGCCGCCGCCGAAGGGGCAGGAGTTCGAGGACCACTACTTCGGCGCGATCCCCGAGCGCGTCCTCGCGTTCATGCTCGAGTGCGAGCGCGAGCTCTACAAGCTCGGCGTGCCCGTGAAGACGCGCCACAACGAGGTGGCGCCCGGGCAGTACGAGGTGGCGCCCGTGTTCGAGGCCGCCAACCTGGCGACCGACCACCAGCAGCTCCTCATGGTGACGCTCCGCCGGGTGGCCGAGAAGTACGGCATGACCTGCCTGTTCCACGAGAAGCCCTTCGCGGGCGTCAACGGGTCGGGCAAGCACGTCAACTTCTCGCTCGGCAATACGACGCAGGGCAACCTGCTCGATCCCGGCGAGACGCCGCACGACAACGCGCAGTTCCTGGTCTTCTGCGCGGCGGTCATCCGCGCCGTCGACAAGTTCGCCCCGCTGCTGCGCGCGGTGGTGGCGTCGGCGGCCAACGACCATCGCCTCGGGGCCAACGAGGCGCCGCCGGCCATCATCTCGATCTTCCTCGGCGAGCAGCTCACCGACGTCTTCGAGCAGATCGCCAAGGGTGCCGCCACCAGCTCGAAGGCGAGGAGCACGCTGACGGTGGGTGTCGACACGCTGCCGCCGCTCCCGAAGGACACCGGCGACCGCAACCGCACCAGCCCGTTCGCGTTCTGCGGCAACCGCTTCGAGTTCCGCGCCGTGGGCGCCGGACAGTCCATCGCCGGCCCCATGGTGGCCATCAACACCATCGTGGCCGAGTCGCTCGACTACATCGCCACCGCGCTCGAGGGCGCGGTGAAGAAGGACCCGAAGGGCCTGAACGCCGCCATCCAGACGCTGCTCACCGCCATCATCACCGAGCACGGCCGCGTCGTCTTCAATGGGGACGGCTACGCCCAGGCGTGGCACGACGAGGCCAAGAAGCGAGGCCTCGCCAACCTCCGCACGACCGTCGACGTCCTGCCCATCCTCGGCGACCCCGAGGTGACGGCGATGTTCGAGCGCTACGGCGTGCTCAGCAAGCGCGAGCTCGAGAGCCGGCAGGAGGTCTACCTCGAGCAGTACGTCAAGAGCGTCGCCACCGAGGCGCGCACGGCCATCGAGATGGCGCGCACCATCATCTTCCCGGCGGCCATGCGCTATCAGGGCCAGCTCGCCGCCACCTGCGTCAGCCTGAAAGCCCTCGACTACAAATTCGACACGCTGACGCTCGACAAGATCACGGCCCTCGTGGCGGAGCTGCAGGACGGCATCGCCGCGCTCGAGGTGACGATGGCCAGGCACGACTTCGCCAATACGCTCGGCCACGCCAAGCACGCCTGCGACGCGATCTGTCCCGCGATGCTGACGCTGCGGAAGACCGCCGACGAGCTCGAGGGCATCGTTGCCGACGACCTCTGGCCGCTGGCCACCTACCAGGAGATGCTCTTCATCAAGCAAGGTTCCGCCGTGGGTCCGCGACCGCCGGGATTGGCGATCGCGGCCTCGCCGCTACCCCGCAGTGGCACCCCTCGTCGGCAGCATGCGAGCTCGCCATCTCTCCGAATTGTCAGACCGTTGGAAGCATCCGGGGAGATCTCTTGATTTGCTAGGATGTCGGACGAGCTGGGCCGGGGGCCGACATCGGGGCGGGCGGAAATGGCGGGCGGGCAATAGATGCGGTCAGGGGCGATGCCCGACCACCCAAGGGGAAGCGACAATGCCAGATCTGAGGAGGGGATCGACCGGTGCCGACGTCTCGCGGCTCCAAGCGCGCTTGAAAGAGCGAGGGTTCAACCCTGGTCAAGTGGATGGGGACTTCGGCGGCGGGACCGAGGCGGCCGTCCTGGCTTTTCAGAAGAGCGCAGGTCTGCTGGCGGACGGCATCGCCGGCCCGCGCACCCTCGCGGCCCTCGAGCTGGCAGGAGATGCTGTACCGGTCGTCTCCGGGCAAGTGACGCCGGCCATCGTCTCCCAGATGTTCCCGTTCACGCGCCTCGACAACATCAAGACCAACTTGCCGTTCGTTCTCACCGCCCTCGGCGACGCGGCGCTCGCCGACAAGCCGATGACGCTCATGGCCTTGGCCACGATTCGTGCGGAGACCGAGGGGTTCGTCCCCATCTCAGAGGGGCAGTCGCGCTTCAATACCTCGCCGGGTGGCCACCCGTTCGACCTCTATGACAATCGCCGAGACCTGGGTAACCAAGGTCCTCCCGACGGGGCGCGCTACTGCGGCCGCGGGTTCATTCAGCTCACCGGCCGGTCCAACTACCAGCAGCATGGCTCGGCGATCGGACTCGGCGCGGGCTTGCTCAATGAGCCGGACCTGGCCAACCAACCGGACATCGCGGCGCGACTCCTGGCCAGCTTTCTCAAGGACAAGGAGCGGCGGATCAAGGAGGCGCTTGTCGAGGAGACTTGCGCGCCGCGCGGAAGCTCGTGAACGGCGGCAGCCACGGCCTCGACCGCTTCACGGAGGCGTACACGATCGGGGACCGCTTGATCGCGTGAGGCTGCCGCCGGCTGTTTCAGCGCCTGCCTCCAGCCAGGCGCCTCTGTTGGACGAGCCGCTGCGGCTAAGCTGGATCGCTTCCTGAAGTTCATCGAGGAGCCTCGAAACCGCTGGGCCGCAGGATATGCCACTGATGGGTACGTCGCGCGCTACCACGGGCGACGGCGCGTCTCTGCCGATCGATGCGCAGAAGCCCCATGATCTGCAGTTCGGCTCCTGGTAACCGCAGCAATGGCCTCCTCGCCGCCCCGCACTCTGCCGCCGGGCGGCGCAATGGCGGGGAAGGTGTATCTGGATCGGTTTCCTTTGGCGACTCCACCCGCGGCGCTCCGAAGGCCCGATCTCGTCGGTCCTGTTCCGTGAGGGATTGCGCGATCCTCGGCTGCGTTGAGGGGACGAAACCGCCGTGATCGTGCATCGACGGGCGGTAGAGGAAAGTTTCGAGCGGCTCCACTGCCCTCGCCGCCGGAGTACGATCGGCCCAGCAGGTGGATGCCATCGTTGCCGCTGGTACGCCGGCAGCCCCGAAGCGGTGAAGAAGGCGACGTCATGCGTCGCTCCGCTGGTCAGTGGTCGCTGGCCCGGCAGCCCTGTCACCGCAACGGGTCTCGTCGCGAGCCTTGCTCGGCCCGGGGGAAAACCTCGGGATCGGTGGCCGATCGCACCGGACTTGGAGGACAAAGCGGTTGCAGGCGCTGCTCGGGGGAGGTGGTTCCGGCGCCCTCCGCACCGCGTCGCCTTCCTGATGAATACCGTCGAAATGCCTTCCACGTGATCTCAAGGAAAGCAGGCGCGCGAGGCCGCCGCGCTTCTGCGTCTGACTGTTCAGTTTGTCGATGTCCGAGCCGATTCAGGAGATTTGATCGCGCTTTTGTTCGCTGCAATCATGAAAGAGCGGCCTGGGGCTCTGTCATGCATGTGTGGCCGACCGCCCCACCTCTTCCCTACATCATCGAGGGCGAAGATCGTGGGCTTCGCTGGCACGGCATCGCCTTCCCGGGATGTATGCGTACCGGGAGCTGGTGGACGCTGGCGGCCCGATGTCATTCGGGCCGAGCTATCCGGAAATGCTGGCAGAGCGCGCCGCCTACTTCGTGGACCGGATTTTCAAAGGTGCAAAGCCACTGACCGACTCAGTGTTCGGAGCGGCCCACCAGAGTTCAGAGTTGGTCATCAACCTCCAGAAAGACCGCCTGGAGCCGCCCTGGCCTGGCGATCGCCGGCTGCTCCTGCGCTCGGGCGGATCGGGTCATCGAGTGACCGCCTCGTCATCCCCACCCCCGCGTACATCCTCGCCCGCACCCTGCGCGGTAGTTCCCACCGTCGCGCTCTGGCGACGGCGGACGGCCGCTTTCTTGACGGCAATCGGAGCGAGACGTGCACGGATTATCGCGGCAGCGCCCAGCCGCAGAGCTGGCGGCCGCGATCGGCGTTTCGTCCACCTAAAAAAGCTGCGCCTTCGCCCAGCGCGCGAAGTCATCGCCGAGAGACCGTACGTGCGCCCTGTGGTAGCCTCGCGAGGCCACCTGGCGACGCGCCCCGCTGACGGAGACAGGAAGGGACGATCGGGCGGGCTGGGGAAGTGCGAGCACGGTGCCGAGCCGGCGGGAGCGGGATGCGCGCCGCCGACGGGATCAGGAGATCCGGGCGCTGCTCGAGGCGGCGCTCAGGACGCTGGAGAAGGGGCCTCATGAGACGACGACGTATCCTTGCCGGGCTGATCCTCTCGCTCGTCGTGCCGCTCGCCGCCGAGGCACCGCCGGCGGGCAGGGTACGCGCATGATGGCTATCCTGCTCTCTGCGCTTTTCGTGCTTGTAGTGACGCACGCCGGGCCCTCGACCGCGCAGGACCGGCATTCGGCGCAGCGCGCGCGCATGGTGGCGGAAATTGCCGCGATGGCGCGTGAGACCGGCGGCGCCACTGGACGGCCGAGTTTCAGCGAGGCGGTGATGACGGCGATGGGAAGAGTCTCGCGTCATCGGTTCGTGCCTTTCCTCCAGGAGGCCTTCGCCTACGAGAACCGGCCGCTTCCGATCGGTGAAGGCCAGACGATCTCGCAGCCCTTCCTTGTCGCACTGATGACCGATCTGGTCGATCCGAAGCCCGGGGACACCGTGCTGGAAGTCGGCACGGGCTCGGGCTATCAGGCGGCGGTCCTCGCCGAACTCGTGGCGAAGGTCTACACGATCGAGATAGTCGAGCCGCTCGGAAGGCGGGCTGGGCAGCTCCTCGAGCAGCTCGGCTACCGCAATGTCGAGGTGCGCATCGGCGACGGCTACAACGGCTGGCCTGAAGCTGCGCCCTTCGATTCAATCGTCGTCACCGCGGCGCCGGTGGAAGTCCCGAAGCCGCTGATCAATCAGCTCAAGCCCGGCGGGCGACTGGTGATCCCCGTGGGCGGACCCTACGACTCACAGTATCTGCTGCTCATAGAAAAGCAGCCGGATGGCACCTCCACAACGAAGCGCACGCTGCCGGTGAGGTTCGTGCCGCTCACGAGAGATCGCGGGGCGAAATAGCGATGAGACATGTGCTGGGTTCCCCCGAACATCAAGCGCCGAACGGTGTCCGAAGTTGGTGCGTCCGTTGCCTGGCTGCCGCAGTAACGGTCGACACTTTCGCGCTGTTGTCAGGTCTCAACCAAGGCGCTCAGGCTCGACGATCCCGCCGTCGCTGCTGGCTCGAGCGGACCAGGTGATTCGAGTGAGATGACCCCGCCCGCGCTGGGTCGACGAGCACGGCCAGCCCTGCCCGACGTGGCTGTGCCCGAGATGCTGGCGTGCGATCCCCATCACGATCCAACGCTGATGGGATTCCGCGGCGTTCGCTCAACCGGCACCAGGTACCAGGCCGGTGCTCTCATATACTGCGCGCATAATGCACCGGTGACCGCACCGGGCTCCTCTTCAGCGCCGACGGCAGCATCCGCGGGTCTGACGGGCCCGCGACGGCAAGACAGCACCGGAGGGCTCGAGAGCCCCCTCCGGGTACCGCTACGAAGATGATTGCGGGCTGCCCGGTCCTCGTCGCGGGTGCTGACGTCCTGGAAGTTCACGCCGATGCACCCCGCGGGACGCGGGGCGACGTCGGACTGGCCGTCAATGGCACGAGAACATCGCGTTGGCGTGCGTTCTTACGCAAATACGAGTGCAGGTTGGTCGCCACAGTCCTTGTTCTGGATCTCACAGGTTCACGCAAATCGCCGCGTCGACGACGCCGAGCACCGACCGCCCGGGTTGTTCTGCTTGGCGCGGTAGTAACGGTTGTCGCCGGGGTTGAACCAGACCTCCGCGTCCGAGCCGCCGACTTTGGGATGGTGGCAACGATGGCCACTCCGATGCCCAGCGCTCGTCTCGGCAGTGGCGCAGGCGCAACCAGGCAGCAAACGCTGGCGTTCGACGGCACGCAATTTACGCCGGCAGTTGCCACGAGCGTCGCCAGACTTTCTCAGCCAGCCGGTTTTCGGATCGAGCACCGCCACCGCTGGCTTGCGCAGGATCATGGTTCAACTCGGGCCTGGCGGAAATGTAAGCCTTCGTGCTCGGATCCCACCAGCTGCTCGAGACCGCCGGTCGCTCAGGACCGTAGTCTGATGGCCCGAGGCAGGATCGCGTTCGCGGGCTTCGTCGAGATCAATCATGAATGGCGGATCGTAGCGTGTTCTGACAGCGGCGGCCTGGGGTCAGCGCCATCATTTCCAGCGCGCGCACTTTACAATTGCCTGGCCATTATTGATGATCATTCACAATTCAGCGTCAGGTAAAGCCTTCGGCGTGCTGTCCCGTCAACCGGCGTAAAGCCGGTCTGCCCTCGGCGACGACGCCAAATCCGGCCGCTGGCGGGTATCATTGTTGCCCGTGGTCAGCGAAACGCCGGGCGCTGCGCGATCCACGGGCAGTTCTCTTGGCGTCGAGATGTCGACGCGGGCATTCGAGCGATCGGCAAAATAGTAGGAAACTGGGTATCGGGATCGACGCTGATGTCGTACAACGCGAGCGGGCTGCCACGGAACGACGTCATCCTGGATAACCGATGGTCCGCAGCCCGCGCGCGATGCCCGGGGCAGAAAACGACGCAACAACGAAAGCACGGCGATGCCGATACCGGCACGGACCGTGGTCAGGCGAGAGGGGCGAGGGATCTAAAGCGCGGTGAGGGTGATGACCCGGTGACGGCGGAGAAGTGAACGTTCTGAACATGACGTTGCCTCCTGTGCGCAGTGAATGACACTCCGAAACGCAGGCGGTACGCCCTCACGACATCAGTGTAGCGCGATCCGCGGGTCAGGACAGACGCCCGGCAGCCGCACGCAGTGGACCAACAGCGGTCAGTGCGCCATTGCCTGATTTTACGGATCGGCGGCACGAGCCGGAAGTGCGAAGGCACGGAACTGAAAGAGTTGCGCACGCCAACGCCAAACGGGTCGGTGATCGGCCGAAGGTTCAGGGCGGATCGGCGGCGGCGCCATGGGCCTGAAGCGCTCTGGCATGGACCGGAACCGTGGCGTGGATCGCGCGGGGCCGGTGATGAAGACCACAGTGTTGTCCAGCGAAATCGTCAAATCGTCGATGCCGGCGATGCAGTCAGGGATTGGCGTAGGCGGTCGCGGATGACCGCGATGAAGAGGCGATGACAAGTAGCATGAAGGCCGCCGCGTCAGAGCATCTGCAGGCCACCGATTGCTCCCAGCTCGCTGCGGTCAAGCGACATGGGTTGGGCGTTATGCCGCCCGATCAGCACCACGGCGGCGTCAGCAACCAGGGGTCATAAATACCGCCAGGTCACGATCAGCTCGCCCGATAAATCAGTTGTCCGATGAAAAGTCAAAACTTGGTGATCGACGACCCCCGATCATCAGTATAAACGGAGGGCCGTCGACGACCATCGCATTCCGGTTCATGATCAGCTCACGAGGATATGGGAACGGCTGCCGCGCTGGGAACTTCGCCTGTCGACTCAGGTTGGACCAGCGCTACGCTTCATCGCACTCCCTCCTGGCACTCACCCCTGGGGTTGCCACGTCCTAAGCACGAGGCCCCCGGCGATGGCGGCGACGATGGGAGCAACCCTCACGCGCGCGCAGCGATCCGGCAAGGGCGATGCCACGGGGTCTGTCGTCAGAAGGCTCTCGAATAATTGCGGTCTGGAGCCAGTCGACGTCTCCAGTTTCTCAAACTCGAGAAGCGACGGCGGCCCACTTCTCAAGTCAGAGAAATGATCGACTCGGGACCAGCACTCGAGGCCGTGCAGGTCGCCGCCGCGACCACCGACGCCCGAGGACGACGCGCTCCGCCCCGCTCTGCCCTGTGCGCTGTGCACCCCTCGCCGAGTTTCCAGGGCGCTACCGGGAGCCTCGCGGGCGCTCCCCTCTGCGAAATCTCCGCTGATTCCATCGTTTTCGCGACGTGGCGCTCCAGGCCGGCAGTCCGGAATGGGTCTTGCCCTGAGGATGCGCGGGAGCACGTGAGCTCCAGCAGAGTCCCGGCAAAGGAGACGCCATGGCAAGGGCGCGCGCCAGTCATCACCTCATACACCACGGTTGCCGCGGCCGCGAGGCGTCGCTCGATCCGTGGGCCTGTCTCCTCGGGCTCTGGCGTCCTGGTGGCTTTTGGCCCTCAGGGGCCTCATGGGCCGAGGCCTGCGCCCGACCTGGTGGGAGCCTACTGCGCGGTCATCGAAGCCTACGGCAACGGTGCCCGAGTGGAGCGGATCGGCCGCAATCAGGGCCCGGATGCGACCGCGGGCGCGTGGGCGGACTACGTGACATCCGCCGCGGTCGGCCTGCTGCGCGGAAGCCATCTTTCTCGGCCTTCGCCTGGCCGCAGTCGGCGGCCGTCGCGCCGGCGCCACGTACACGCAAGAGGCGACCGTGCACATCCCCCGCTGCCGCTCGGCAACTACCACCTCATTGCACGGGTGAACGCCTCCGGCAGCTTCGCGGAGACGAATAGCGCGAACAGCGACGTGGCGGCGCCTTCCATCGCACCCACGTCGACCTCTCTCAATCTCTGACCGCGCCGGCCTCGGCGACGACCCAGCAATCCATCTCGGTGTCGTGGACGCCGCCCACAACTTCGTGCACCCCTTCCCTGAGAGATGCCACCGCGGATCTCTGGCAGGACAACCTGTACATCTCCGCGAGCCCGAACGTGCTGCGCGGGCGCGTCTGTGTCAGTGGGGAGCTGGTCCCGCGCGGGAGGACTGGAGACTCGGCGAGCGGTATGCCCAGACGCAGGCCGTCACCGTGCCCGATCTCCCGGCGGGGGAGTACTACCTCATCGTGCGGGATCGACGTCACGGACGTCCAGGCGGAGGTCGACGAGGACAATGCGACTCTCGGATCAGGTCACTACGCCGGACCTCGCGCCACGTCGCTCCGCGCTGGCGGCGCGTCGGTGGTGGCGTCGGCCCAGCCAGATCATCTCGCGTATCCTGGACGGTGTCCAACCCAGGGATAGAGGGCGGCACTCGTCCTGCTTTGGGTGCCACCCAGCCACATCTGGCAGGCCCACATTGCTGCACGGGCACGATGGCGCTGAAATTACCAATACGATCGTGACCTTCCTGTCACACATGGCGGCTATCGGCGGCTCGTCGATCACCATTACCTGCGACTGCTGGCGGCGGGCGGCTTCTACCTCAGTCGGATTGATGCCACGGGGCTCCTTCGAAGAGATAAAGCGTTTCCGTATACCCAGCCGTTTCCATCGATCACGACGCTGAGCCTCGTTACCGACCAGCGCTCTATCGTTTCACGCATCACCTGATGACGGATGGGAAGGCCACCATCAGCGCGTATATCTAATCATCAGACAAGTGGCGAAAACTTACCTCAGCGGCACAGAATTCAAACTAATTAGATTTGCATCAATATTATTTGCCACGCTCTTCCCCATCTCTCCTCTTATGTTCTGCTATTTTGGCGCGACTCCTGCCCCCAGCGATATCTGGTCGGAGTATTCGGCCTATTTATATTTGAAACTACTTTGGATGAGAGGGCCTCTATGGTGCTACCACAGCGCCGCCTGGTTCCCACGGGCCAGCCATATCAATCATCAGGTTACCAGGCCACGTCGACGACACGAGATCTTCAGTAACCAGACTGAACGCAGGCCGGGCGATTCAGGTAGCCATCGGCGCCGGTTTTTTCGATGCCGATCTCGCGCTCGCGGCTTTCCATTTGGCAGCGACAAGCAGAGCCTGCCTTCGCTCATGTCGGATACCGTGAAGATCGTGGACGGCCCGCGACGCAGCTGGGATATGGGCGGACAACTTCTTGCGCCACGACATCTGAAGGCTCCACCACCGCCGCCTAGCGGCGACGATCTGCTTCGGCCAGTCAGACCAAAGAATGACGTCGGAGTCACCAGCCAGGAGATATCATCTTTATTTCAGGCGGCGGCGATCCTGCCCCGGGCGTTGCGCGGGCGGCTATCGGCACCATCCATTCAGCGGTGGGGCCGATGCGGGGCCCCGAGCGCTCACGAGATGCAGGAAGGCAGTAATCAGCACCAGTCGCGGTCAGTCACGACATGGACCTGATCCCAGGCATTTCTGACCGCGCGCCGGCTATCACGCGGAGGAACCCGAGCAGCGCAGCGCTGCCGTCTTCTGCTGTCTGATGGTGGTTTTCTAGACCACAGAGGATGGCCCAGCAGAGCGGCACCTGGGGCGGGGCACAAGGATCACTGCATCCTGGCCAGCCAGGGAGCCTGTACTGTGCAGAGGCTGCACCCAGCTGGGCTCCACTGTGTGGGAGCTCCGCCCACCTGCGGCCCGCCGCCTCTGCCGCCTTCCAGGAGCCAGCCCATGCTGGGCAAAAGCGTTGCTTTAACTCGCCGCAGGCATGCACCTCACGGTGCCAGGACGGATGACAGAAAAGCTGGCGATCCAGAAGCTTATTGGTGGTAGCTACGGGTGAACACCTGCACCCGAATCGTGGCGATCTCCGTCCGATCCACGTATTTTCCCAGCGTTACGGCGATTCACGCTCAATGAACGGGCGGCGATCCACCGCAAACCGCCTTCCCGTCATCAGTCGAGCGCCGGACCACCACTCGGCTTGGGATGATCGACACAACAGCGTGAAAGTCAGCCCACGCAGTCCACTTTCGGCAACTACGAAACAGGAACGGCACCTCAGGGGGCGGCCAATGGCGATTCAGCCGGAACACAGAGCGGGTAGATCGCGTTCTTGCGGAGTGACTATCAGAAAATGAGCAGCGTGGCCCTCACGGCGGGACCCGCTCGGGCGGCGACGGCGCACTGACCTTGGCCCCGCGCCAGCGCCTTTCATGGTGGCGCCCGGGCCTGTCACATACCGCGGTGGACTGGCGTCGCTTGCTTCGCGAGACGCCCGCGGTCACCGTGACGGCGCCGCGATCGGTTCAGCTGAATCCGGTCGCAGCCAGCGACGATCCACCGTCCCGTGACACCGCTGCGATCTGCACTCTGGTTATCGCCGCAGCCGTTTTTGTTTCGACACGCCGCGATGCGGACGATCAGCCGGAACGCCGCAGGAAGCGCTGACCAGGCGCGTTCTTCCGCTGCGGCACGGGAACACGCGGCCGGACCACCAGCAGTGAGCTGACCGGATGTGCGGAGCAGAATACCGGCACGCGGCGCGCACTGGTTATCACCACCACGCTGAGGCGCCGCCAGCGCATCCGCCTTCACCTGCAAACCAGCCGTCAGGCGCGCCAGCCGGCGGCGCTGTTCCGGCCACCCACCACGCAGCGATTGGACCGCGCAGAATGCACAGGTCAGCGTCCACGGCGGCGATCGCACCATGTGATCACGGGACCAATCCGGCGGACGAAGAACCTCCTGGGGCGGTTACGGCCTCTAGGGAACACTTCATCTGCCAGATGCAGCCTTCGGCAATCTCGATCGTGCAGGCCGGCGGCAGCTGCCACGCTGACGCGACGTCTTTGGACTAGGCGGCGACTGAGCGCCACACATTCTCGATCACCCGCGTCTGAAGGCAACCCGCAGGATCTGCTCAGCCGCGTGACTGCTGTACGCGCCCAACGACAGGGGCGGCGATCGGCCGCGGCGACCGATACAAAACCTGCAGGCCGGCCTGGTGAAAGGATCAGTGGCCTCGGGATGGACGCGCACCACCGCACTCGCTCTGCCGCCCTACCTTGCTCCTATGGCGATCGCGTCGCCACCACGCGGGAGGCCGGGCACGCAAACACGGGACGGGCATCACCGTCGCGATCGGCCTCCACCGCGGCGGCGTGAACTGCGACCTCTCCGCAATCCTCGGACTGATCATCATCGATCTCTGAGGTCTGGTCGTCCCGCACCCGCTGGTCTCGTGCGCCGGCGGCGAAGTCAGGTCACCACGCGTCCGGGCGACTGCCAGGCGTCTCCGTCCAACGGACACCGGCGCCTCCGGCGTGGAAGCGGGCGAGTTTGCCGCCCTCTCGTCTGCGCCCAGAATTGGGGCCGGCGACTCAGACGCGCCACCACCGTTCCCAGGCGGCGCCGGCGCGTCCGCTCGGACGGGACGCGGTATCGATCCCGGGGTTGGTTACCCGATAGCATAATGTAATGG